>Ga0116230_10000580_pt1 | contig 32451 bp, 18 predicted proteins | sample S1TSphfallax_3_FD_88678 | JGI IMG/M metagenome (GOLD analysis project Ga0116230, IMG submission 88678) | Host-associated microbial communities from peat moss isolated from Minnesota, USA - S1T2_Fd - Sphagnum fallax MG | ecosystem: Host-associated > Plants > Peat moss > Unclassified | place... | reverse complement strand
TGTGTTGGGGCTAACCATATAGCTCTGGCAAAGTTTTGTTATAACTCCACAACACATTTGGCAATTTAGGGATGTCCCAATTTGAACTAACGTTAGGAAAAAAAAACCATAAAACCTATGGATTCACTATGAAAAAATTGTGTTTGTTGCAACTTGTCTGATAAAAACTAGAAAATGTTTGATTGAACTAGATTACAATCAAAAAGTTTTCGGTAAAACTAAATTACAACTAGATAGATTAGTTGCAATGAACATGATTTTTTCATAATGATTTAACCATTCCCATGGGACAAAAACACCATTCCAAAAAAGTAATGGAAATGGTCAAAGGGTGAGAAGAAATGTATGCCTAGGCCAATGAGTTATTAGAGGATGCTTTAAAAGAGATTTGGGAAACATGCCAACAAAACAAAAAAGCATGTCAAGTTTGAAGTAAGGCAACATGTGTGATTCAATATCAAGGACTTCAAAATGCCTTAAGGATTGGCCGCACATTTTACCACTAAATATACATGACCTTATGAAATTAGTCATAAGTGCTACCTAGATGTATGCACTTTGAAGTTGTCGACAAGTTTTTTCACACACCTAAACTTTCACGTCTTTAAGTTGAAGCCATTCATTCGAGAAAAGAAAAGACCAAATTGGATGCAAAAGATGCATGCAAAAGTGGATGCCATTGAGTAGAGATTCATAAGTGGCATTAAAAGGTATAATCCAAGCTAGGAAAACAAGCTTAAAAGGAAAGACATTTTAAAGGTTGCCATCCCAAAAATATAATATGGGTGAAACCTTCCCATTTGGACCACATGCCAAAGATGGTGACCAAGTTTGAAGAAAAACAAGGGCATGAACTTGGGGTGAAAAGGATGCACAAAAAGAAAAAACCTTTGGAAAAAGACCCATGGCCTGATTAACCTAAATGCTGATGAAGGCAACAACCCCTTTAAATTGGGGGGGGAGGGGGGGGGGTACATGCACCTCATGTCTAATAATAATACCACGAATGCAAGACAAAAATAAGTATTGCCATTAACCAAAGTGGAGGGTCCTCACAAATTGGGTCAAATTGTGAAGAAGCTATAAGTCTATGGGAAGGATGAAGTGGTTGGGGAAAATGAAATGACAAAACCAACACAAATGGACCTAATGGTTCGATTTGAAGTTTGGAAAAAATATCAAGGGTTTGGTCAAACAAAACTAGGGTAGTGGTGTGTGTTATTATAATTGCACACTTTTGATTAGAAAAGTGAGATTTCCCATGCATGAACTCAAGATTCATGTTTCACAAGGGTGAAGGAAATTCAAATCATAAAGCCTAGCTTAACACTATTTGTTGGTGCATTTGTAATTTTGCCTAATGTGATGGCCAAGGTTGTTTTATTGGACTTGAAATGGAATCCAACATAAGAGTAGCCACTAGGGGAAATAAACTTTTAAGGAAGTAAATAATAGAAAATGTGTTTGAACACAAGTTCAAGAAAAACATAATGAATGGACACCCCACCTCAAAGTTCCTTTTATGTTAAAAACACAAAAACACAACATGAATGGGCTTCATGATCTAGGGAACAATTAACCCCAACTTGGGACTATAAGAGATAAGGAATTGATAAGATGTAAGGGATGTGTTCTAAAAACTTGATGTCAATGGGACATTGACATTTGTAAAGTGGGGGAAAGTGACATGCTCTTCTAGGTGAGGTTCAATGCAAACTTGTCTAGTTGGGGCCCATGTTGGGACCACCAATGGGCAACCCCCTTTGCCAAATGGGTTTACAATTAAGTGTTAGATTGGGTTCGACTTCTAGTTTGGCATGTGCATGAAAAACACATATGTGTGTTGTGTAAATGGGGCTAAATGGTCACATGGCAAGAAGGTCATGGGGCAAGCAAAGGCACTCGCCCAATTATGTGTCCAAGTTAAAACATGTTTAAATTGCTAGATGAAACTTGGGAGTCTTGGGTGAAAAAAATTCAGACCATTGGGGAAGTTCATGGTCGACCAAGTCCCACTTGCTAAGGTAGGAGTTAATTTAAGTGTGAGAGTTGGTTTGTGAATCAACTTGTGGCGAGGAAATTAAACTAGGCGTGATTTGGCCATGTGTAGGTAGTTTAAGAATGTGACTTGGAGTTGTGGGTGCAACATAACATTGAAGTGAATCTAGGTATGCCATTAAGTATTAAAAGCTTTTCAATGGAAAGATACATTTACAACCGTAGATTCCATCTTTCTTAAAAGTTGTTTAATTAGATTTTGGTTCAAAAAATGAAGGTACTAGTGTTGTTCACTTATTACTTTAGGAAAATCTTTCATCCTAATCCCATTTTTTTTTCAAAGAACATTCAATTTTGGTTCAAGGATTAATTCATTTTTAGAACCTTCTATTAGGTTCCTAATTTTTCACATTTCAAAACTCCTAGTTTTAAATTTAAAAATATTTAATTCAAGAAAGTCTAATTCTAAATTGGATCCAATTATACTTAATTGAAGCAAAATTCAAAATTGTTTTTGTTAATAATTACTAATATTGTACAACCACAAGAAAAAAACCAACTTGAAAATTGAAACCAGAATTAACCAAAAATTGGAACCAAACAACATTTGAACATACCATTCCTTGTGCATAAATAAAAGCAATAATTTGATTTAATTTGATCAAAAGAGACTAAACTCATAACAATGACTTCAAACAACCAACTTCCCTTAAGCTTACATTCCATCTCCATTCAATTTATGCTTTGACATCGATTATGCAAATTAGTCTTCTTGGGTTTTCAATCACCATGAACAATCACCTTCAAATACAAAATAAAAGCCCCTTCAAGGAAAAATCTAAATCTCAAGACAAGAAACAATGTTAGATGCCATATAGGCAAAGGCAAGGTGTGGGTAGGGCTTGAGTTTTGTAGCAAGTTGAATTGAAACTTGCTCTCCAACTCAACGAATTTGAACTTACTTGTAAATTATGAAGAAGTGTGATTGATTCCAAAAAATGCATTGGATGGATGTTTAGGCATTAGGAAGGGACACTTTTAAAGGAAAAATCCCATGTGTAAAGATAAGATATGTGATCCATGATTTCTAATTTAAAAACATTATCTAGGTGCTAAGCACCAAATCATGTAATGGTTGGAAGTTTTAATTGGTTAATTAATAAAAAACAATTGATCCTTTCCAAATGTTTTAATTTTTCAATTAAAAAATATTGTTAATTTAGTCTATTATTTATATCTGAAGTTGACGGGGTACATGTATCTCATGTCACCAAAGCTTTTTTTTTTTTCCTATTACAACCATGAATTGAAACTTTTGTTTACTTATAAATATTTTGGCCATAATTTAGAATGTATCTATAAAAAAAAAATTTACATGTTGGCTTTCAACTGCAATGAAAAAGTGGTGATTGAAAGGTTTCCTACAAATAGGTCATGTTTCCTTCAAGAGGTGGTTCATATGTGGTTAGAGTACAATCAATGAATCTTTGTTGATTTTGTGTTGGAAGAAAGAGATTACACATTGGTGTAAAATTTGGGCAATTCTTTTTTGCTAGAATTGCACCCAATGTGTGAATGACATCTAGTATATTATGTATGCATATGATGGATGGGCATGCTTCATAGAAGTGCATGCATTTAGATGAAAACTTTTAGATATAGTAAAGGAATTTTTTAGTTTGACAAAATAATTCTTTTAATGTTGGATGGGTTATGAGTTTTCACTTTATATGTTATCTATATGATTTTCATAAGGACCTATATGAACTAAACTAGGCACCGGATTTCTTAGTGGGGATTGAATGTTCTAATTCAATATTTGATTTTAATGCATTAAAAAAAACTTGATTGTAATTAACAATTCCAAAGGTTCAACCGTTTGCCAATTGGAATACACTAAACAAGAGCAATGAATTCAATGCAACATTGGTCTTGACATAGTTGCAAGACAATGTCTAATAAGAAAAAAAATTGGATTTCTTTTTACTATACTTGAATTATGATCAACATTTTAATTATTTTTCTTAAACAATATTTTCAACGAAAACATGTTATCTATTAGTTATAATCTCCCCTCAACGAAAAGGTTCAAGGTTCTATCCTTTTTTTCCCAAAAAAATGGTCCTTCCATGAACATAATGGATGGAAAAAATAAATCTATTGATAACTTTTTCAAGCTAGATGCTTCAAGGAGAAAAATATTTTTCAACAAAATGGTAGCCTTGGCCATGCTCCCCCAAGGAAAGGGGAACAATATATGGGGAGTAAGGGACAAAGTCACCCTAAGGAGCAACTTCCTTTAGGGAGGAAGGGGTTAAGTTCCCCAAGGAATGACCTTCAACAGGGGAAAATTTCCCCCTAGGAACAAGTTTTCAAATGTTTGACAAAAAAAGGGGGGATAAATGTTGTTCAAATCAAATGTTCTTTATATTGTTGCAAAGCTTTTGAAACATACATATTTTAAATGATCTTGCATTTTATGAACTAAAAGTTATGACAAAAAGGAAAGTTAAAAATAGAAAAAAGGACTAAAATGAGTTTTCTTTTGAGGAGATGAGGACTAATTTCCCATGGGGAACAATTTCTCCTTCGGGAACAAGTTTATGAATATTTGACCAAAACATTAAGGGGCAAAGGTTGTCCAAATGAAACGTTCTTTATACCATTGGAAAACTTTCAAAACATGGATATTTAATATGATTTTACTTCTTCAATTTGAGGTTATGAATAAAAATTTATGATAAAAAAATTAAACGTTAAAAAAAGGGACTAAGTTGACTTTTCTCCTTGGGGGAGGAGGGGAGTTGCCTTCTTTTTGGGGATTATTTTTTTCCCAACAAATAAGTTCCCAAATGTTTGACCAGAAAGTTGGAGGGCAAACGTTGTTCAAATCCAACGTTCTTTATACCATTGAAAAGCTTTTGAAACCTAGATATCTAAAACAATCTTGCCTTATTGATTTGAGGTTATGAATGAAAAGTTATGGCAAAAAAATATTGGGGACAAAAGTTTTCAATGTCCTTTCTCCCTTGGGCAATTGAATCTTCTTCTGCCTAGGAAAGAAACTTTTTCCTTAGCCTTCTCCCCAAGGAGTAAAATTAAAGCATTTGGAAATTGCACATTCAAATATTCTTTTTTCTCATAACTTTTTGTTTGTAATCTTGAATAAAAAATGCAAGACCATTTTCAATATCTACATTTTAAAATATTTCCAATGGTATAAAAAATGTTTGATTTTAATAACATTTATCCCTTGAAATTTCTTGTCAAACATTGGGGAACTTGTTCCTAAGGAAAGTTAGTCTAATTTGTTCTTGAGGAAAACTTAGTCCATTTCTCCCTAAGGAAGTTGTTCTTCGGAATAACTTAGTCCCTTTTTCCTTGGGGAAACATAGTTGAAGTTACCATTTTGTCTCCTCTATGGGGAAAATCCATTTCACCCCAGGTTACTTGTTCCAAGTCACCCCCTGGTTTGAAGAAGTTGCCCAAAGGTTTTTTATTTTCCCATCCATTTCGTTCATGGGAGGACCAAAATCTTTGCAGAAAAAGAACCTTGAACCTTTTGATTGAAAGGGGAGATTCTAAACAATAAATCATTTTTTTATTGAAAATATTGTGTAAGAAAGATAATTCAAATGTTAATCATAATTCAAATACAATAATAAAAAATTGAAAATATTTTTCTTATTGGGCATTGTTCTGCAATTGTGTTGAGACGAATACCACATTGAATATGTTGCTCTTGTTTAGTGTTTGCCTTGCCAAGCTCTAGGCAATTTGAGGTTCTATTGATAGAAGGTTATTTGGAGCAGCGTGGATTGGTGAATCCTATGAGGACTGAAGAACTTTTGAAACCTTGGTGCAGAAAGTAAGGTTCCATTTCTAAAAAGGGAGGGAACCAAAATAGGTCCAAAAGTGCAAGGGATATGTGGTAGCTAATTCCCCAAGAGTTGGGCCTTCTTGAAATAAAGGACCCGCTTGAGGTGGGAGCCAAGGTCCCTTATTTCATGAACACCTACTTAATGGCCTCTCCCTTTTTCCTTTTTTTTCTCTTTTTAGGTCCCTGAAACCTGATGGGTAGGAAGGTTTTAGAAAGCAAAAAGTTCATTCACAAAGAGCAAGAACATTCAATTAAATGAAAAGTGCCACTTTTTACCACTTTGTTGACACCGAACTATTCATCTGTATAAGGGGTCCTCTCACTAGCACTTAACAAAAGATGGTCAGGGCATGTGCGTTATGATTCCTCAAATGAGTATTAGGGTTGGGGTTCTTTTGTTTGGTCAATGATTGATATTTAGTCTTTTTTTTTTTTTTTTGGAAAAGCATGGTTTACAATACAGTCATCCGCAAATTCACCCTGTCTTCACGGGCCTCCTTTCACCCACTAACCCCTCTTTGAGTAGTATCCGTAAAGTAAAGAAATTTTATTAAATCTCAGTATGACATGCTGAAACCCTGCGGAATCTCAGCATTTAATGCACAAGGTTGGAGAGGAATTATAGTAGCTGTACAGGTAGGAGCAGTGAAAATCTATGTAGCATCAGTGGAGGCGCTCAGGAAAAAAGAAAGAAAGACAGGGTGAAACTCAGGAACCATCAAAATTGATGGTTTTGGTTTTCTGAGTTTCACTCCCCATGGAATGCTAATGTAGTTTTTTGCAGGTTTTTTAAAAATCTCACCCTGTGTATGACCAAACTCAGGGTACTCGTGCTGTCTTCAGCTGACTCAACGGATATCTCTAATGTCAAATGTGTTTTTCTAGCAAAAACTTGCCACTTGAGAGCAATAAACAAATCAAGGAAAAAACACTGGTCAAACTTAGGTTATTGGTAGCAGGTGTAGGGGTGTAAGTGAGAGGACCCTCTATACTTGGGGTAGTCCTTGAGACCATTTATAGACATTTCAGGTTCCGATTTGGGGTTCAAAGGGGCCTTGGGTGAACCAGCACCTACCATTGGTAATTGGTACCATAGCAAAAATACTGAAATCCATTTAAATTATTTCTAAATATTATGAATATCCCATGAGTAAAGTGAAGCCAGGGTCTTTGAGTTCAAATCTAACATTTTTCAGCCTTAATATGGTCACTAAGAGGCCTCACTCAAAAGGGTGAAGGTACCAAACATGGGTGCTGGTTCACCCTTGTCGATCAAAGAGAAGCCCAAACATATTAATTCATAGTTTTTAAAAATAATGCATATAGGTTGCAAACGACTTGGCCACATATGACCAATTTTTTGACAATTTGCAAAATACCCCAATACAATCAAATGTTCTGGGAGCTCCTGTTTAGAAAAGACACGAAAAGCTCATGGATGCCCAAATTTAAAATGATTAAAAGCTTTTCAGGGGTATAGTGGATCTATCTAGAAATTTCTAGACTCTTTTGAAAGAATGAGCACTGAAATCTGACACTTCGTCAGATTGTTATCCTTTTTGCCCCATGTGTGATACATGCCAAAGATGAAGGGGCTGATGTTATAGGTGGGCAAAAACTGGAATCTGTTATTTGGAAAAAGACAGCCAATGGTGAGGTGACAACATTCCATTTTGGAAACATATCCGCATTTTGCCTACTGTCTTTCCTCCCCCACTTGAAGAGGGAAAACTTTATTGCAAGAAAACACAACAAATAGAAGGAAATGGAAAGACATAAAGAAGCTTCCCATTGTTTCCCTACCATCCTCAAGAGAGGGGGATACCATGCTAAAGTCTAATCCGGGGAGTCACAGAGCTTGACTTCACTGTATGTAGCCATGATAATTAGGATAAGAAAAACCCTGTAAATAAAAGTGAAGGATGGGAACCCATCCATCAAAAGTACAAGGCAAAAGAGAACACAAATAGACACAACCCAAAGAAAAAAAAAGAAGCAAATAATCAACGAAAATCAGGTAAACACCTTGCGTGCAAAGAGGACTCATGACTATGAAATGACAATCCATAGTAACAAAGAAGACCTAAGACTAAAGAGCTGTCATCTGCTACAAATCGGCTAGTGAGGAAGATGCACTAGCTATAGCAACCTTCAGCTCTTTCACATGAGTGATTCAACAGTGTCAAAAGCACATGCGCGTTGCGCTTAGTCCAACACACGTAGTCATGAGATATGTTCCTATTGTACAGTCAACTCCCCCTGTTTTGAAGGTAGAAGCCAGAAGGTAGATTTATCTTTAAATGTGATTAAACATTTCAAAACTTATGGGAAACATAAGTTTTGATTATACATATGAGCACAATTTCAAAAGATAGAAAGAGCCCAGTACCTAACTAATTGATGGAACCCAATTCTAATTTCTGATGATGATATGAAAAAATTCATCAGACAAATGCTTTGAAGTTCAACATGATTTTCTGATGGGTATATATATTATTTTCAATTTAAAGTGGTGGTAAATCGGATCCGTGATTTTCTTTTCAGTTTGCTGTTGTTGCGTCATTGCTAGCAACGCAAGAGGGATATAGCATTCTTAAATGGCAACAGGTTTTTAAAACCTGGCTCCCAAGTAGAAAAATTAGTTTAAAAAAAGGCTACCAAACTAAAATGTGGCGAAAAGTCTTATTTTTAAAAAATGGCGATATTATTTCAAAAGAGAACGGGAATATATTGCGATAGAATACTCCCTTTTATTCTTTATTTTCCTCATTTTGGTGACAAAAAAACGCTGAATCAGATACCTAATAAGTAGGTGGAAAACTTGCAATCTAGAAACTCAGACAACGCGTGTGCACTTGCGTGCGCATGCGTAAGCGCGTACGTACTTGCGTACGCGCACGCATATAGCTTGCGCACACAAACAAAGAGGGCGCCACAAGCGCAGGTGCAGACGCATAGAAGAGAGGAGGAGAAACACACACGGAGACAAACAGAGAAGAGAAGAGGAGGAGACATGGCGAACAAAAACAGCTATGACAAGCAAGAGTCCAGCGGGCTGGGATGGACAAGTCAGGCGGGCAGAAATTTCGATGAGGATGGGACCGCCAACAAGGCGGGTCAGAAAGGGAGCAGCAAGGAGAAGCTGGCGGAGGTGAACAAGAAGGTGATTGCGGTGGCTAGCAAGGGGATGGAGAAGACCAAGGAGGTGGTTGCGGTGGGTGCACAAAAGGTGAAGAGCGGGACCAGTATTGGGTTACGGTGGATTAAGGAGAAAGTGCAGAAGAAGTGAGTGAGAGAGGCGTGAGGCTTGTGCGCGGGCGGGGGGCGGTTTCTCTTGTGCATCCGGTGCAAGGATCTGAAGACTATGTTCGAGAACGGGATTTTTTTGGTACGCGTGTATGTAGTGTGATGATGATGATGAGGTGTGACCACGCGGTGTTGCTTCTCCGACTGTGAATACTGAAAGCAATAGGTATGTGGAAAAGCTAATTGGAGAGAATTCAATAAACCCTAGGTTACATATGTTGATCTTGAAGACAAACAGCCTATGTTACGAAATATTTGTGCGCCAGGGAGTCGATGCCTTGCATACTGTGAGATTATCCTTCCTCCTGAGACTATTCTTGCGGCTGTGCGATCTGAGCGCGGTTTTCTCAAGGGACCTTTTCGGGTCGGGACACACGCCAAACTTTGGAATATGCTCCCGGGTTTTAGGTAGTCAGGGTTCTCGGGATTGCCTGAAGTGGTTCCAACTATTGATCATCAGAGCAGAGTACTTACACCCATTCATTTACATACCCATTACAATAAAGAGTGACCCTCTGGTTTTTTTCCTTTGGTGTGGATTTTGTTTGGCCCTCATGGTCCTTCATTGAATTGCTTTAAGCGTCTAGGCTTTCACAGGGTCCCATTTCCAATCCTGCCAAACTTGGAACATGGAACAGGAATGATTTTGGGATTGCAAAATGTATGTGCTGCCCCCCACTAGGATTTTATGCAGCTAGAGGCCACAATGGAGGACAAGTGTTTAGTTTATTAGCAGTCATTGATTTTAGGTTTTGCAACTCGGTTTCTTGACTCTTGTGGTAGAGAGGCTTGAAAGACAGGTAAGTAATTGCTTTCAAGGGAAACATGGGGTCTGGCAGAAACCAGCAACAGCCAGCAGGTTGCCGGAATCCTTGGTCTGAGTTCATGGATTCCAGAGGTTAATAACTGGCTACAGTTTTCTTTCTTACTAAGGTTCTCATGAATGAATCATATCATGGCTTTTCTATTAGCTGGGTATGAGACTGGTTTGGTCACAGCAAATCATTGATGGCCACAGTTTTTCCTGAGGATGGTCATCAACCTCATTATTTCCAGAAACATGATTCTCATCCTCTACAGGCTGCATTGTACATGAAAGCCAAAACTTGGATCTTGCAATTTTCGTTAGAGCCTTGGATGTGTGGGTCTCTGGGGGAGCAATTGAAGGTAGCAGGCATCATGAACAAATCATTCGCTGTGGTTCTAACTCCCATGTCTCTATGGGGCAGTTGCTTTTGTTCAAATGCCACAAGTTGGAAGAAGGCACAGGAAGCTTTGAGATCATTTGACAAGATGCCCACATGCAATATGGTCTCCTGAGCTGTCATGCTGATAGGATATGCCAGTCATGGGCATGGTAAGGAAGTTCTCACACATATTGAAAGATGTCTAGATAAGGGGTAGAGGTCAATAATGGCCATTCTATTTGCCTTTTGTAGGATTGTAGCCATTCAGGGGCTTGACTACATTGATATGTTTGATTGTAGCAATTAACTTGCAGCATTTGCAAGGTTGGTCCTGAGCACTCATTTTGCAATGAGTTCTCTCATCTCCACATCACCATGAACTCTGGAAGCAACAAGCAAGATCATCTTCACAGAAGCAGTTGGTTCACACCAGTCCTGTTAATGAAATGCTTGCCTCCCACAGATGGTCAGATCATGGTTAAGGAGACAAACCATGCAGGTGCAGGCTCCCCTGTTCCAGAAACTCTGTGACTTAAATCCATGGGTCTATAATGTAGATTAAGAAGAAAATGCATAATCTGCATGTGTCAAGATAGCAATAAACCTGGCCTTTTTAGTACATGTGGCTTTTTAGTACACCTCCTATTGTTCCACTCCACATTCTCACAAATTTGTGTGCATAAATGTTTGTTGCAAAATAGTTGGTAGAATAAACATAGTGGGGGATACTATCACTTCCATCATGTTGAGGGCTGTCTTTTATTGTTGAAGGGATTGTTGCTGATGCTTGCAATATTTTCATTTGCTTGCAGTGCAACAAGCCCATTCACTATTTGATGATGAGACAAGAGACAGTTGTGTGTGTTGAGTAGAAAGATATTTTCATATAGATATTGCTATATACTAATGTTGGATAGTTTTTTGATTCTGCTACAAATTACCCAAAGGTTTGTGGTTAGGCATACGCAGAATAGCTTGGGGTTGGAAAAGTTTCATGAAACAGAACCAGCAGGTGGAAGAGATTGAAAGTCCAGTGTTCAGAAAATCTGGGTTTGTTGGGAACTGCTGGAGGGTATGATATCAAACAACAGGTCATAAGAAATCAACTATAACCCCGCTCCACCAGCCTTAGAAGCAGCCTAAGCAAAGAATGGAGTTACTCAGATTGGCATCCAAGAGATCAGTTTTTCTCTCTAGCAAGAAAAAAAATTGATAGTTTGCAGAAACAAGCTGACATTTTAACATCTTTGTGCCAACAATGTGTGAGTATGAAGGGCCTGAAAGGCCCCTCACTCTGTTCTAACCACTTTTCTCAAACAATGGGTTTCCATCACTCTCAAAGGAGATGAAAGCCTCTAAAATTCTCAATTGGGCCAGAGTGGCTTCCACCGCCTGGACCCCTTTCCCCCTCCACCTCTTTGGAGAGAAGACAAATGCCTTCATTAGCATTTGTGCACCTCTTCACCATAAGGCTAGTACCCCTTGTCAAGGGTCAGCTTTGTGTTAGTCACATCAATGTAAATTTAGGGTAGTGTAAGGTATTTGAAAGTGGGGTTGGGTAATGGGGGAAGGAGAAAAGGGGCAGGATTTTGAAGGGGTGATGACCATGTGAATTGGCATTATGGGGAGGTTGAGATTTGAGTTTACATTTATTGAGGATGATGGCAAATGGTGATCAATTTGAAATTAGATGTAGATGGATTTGTAGATTTTTGATGTGGGAGGGCAGGAAATGAAAGTGTGATCCTAAAGAGGAAGACATGGGCAAGTCACTTACTTCTCTATGACTAATGGTGAGGACTAGGAGGGGTCCACTAGCCAATTGCATGAGCACATGGCCTTCAAGAGAGGATTGCATTTTGTTGAATTTTTTTTAGTGATAGTAGCTTTGGGGATGCAGTCGTGACAATATGTGGATTCCATCGATTGGATGCAAATTGAATGGGTGGGGTTAGTAGGGAGGGAGGAATGTGTGGTGGAGGCCGTTAACAAGAGGATACCTACATGTAATAGAGCAAAGTAACAGCATTTTGAGTGGGAACAAGAGCATGAAAGTAATTAGGGAGCATAGTGGGTTCTCTTGGGAAATTGGGTGAAGCAAGATCATTAACAAAACATATTCATCTAGTAGAATAGTGGGTGAGAAGGAATTTTCAAATGTGCCATTGGATTTTGATATGTTAATCTATGTATAAACCATGGAGGACTGGATGTTAACAAGAGGATAAGAGGTGTGGCCATGTATGAAGGGGTCCACATAGTTTGCATATCAAGGATGGGAAAGGGTAGACCAGAAAAAATGTTTCCAACAAGTGCCTGTGTATTGATTGTTCTCAAATGGAGAATAGACACCATATCTTGTAGAAGTGAAACTTTTGTCTTGAATGACAAATCCATCTATGTAAATGCTTTGGAACCCAGGGAAATCAACAGATGCAGGCACAAGCTTAAGAACATATAAAAGGGGAGGGAGGAGGGGTAAAGTGGTATGCGCAAGAGAGAAGATTGTTTCCATTGTTTGGAGAAGCATGTTTAGGAGTGAGGTGGTGCACTTGTGAAGATTCAGGGGTTGGGATGGGTATGGTTAATTTGTTTGATATGACTAGGAATTTAATGTGGGTTTAAGGAAGGAGGATGGGATGGTGGCGGTGTTGGTGGACACAAACAAGGAAAAAGCCATTGGGTTTAGTTTTATATAGTTAGGAAGAAAATGCAAGAGATCTGCTAAACTTAAACCTGTTGTAGGGGAAATTGCACAGGTGTGGATATCATTATCAAAGCTAATCAACTTCTGTTTCAAAGTCTTATTATGATGGTCTAGATAGATTGATTTGTGTTTGCAAGGAAGAAATATTCTACTGATGCCAAACCAACAATAACTGCAAGTAGGATAATGTTCCATTCTATTTACCAAAGAACCATATATGTGAGCTTGGGCGCCTAATATGTCTATGGATGGGATGCTACATTTGACATGTTCATTGGGGTTGTTCTTGGAATTAAATGTGGAGATTGAGAATGTTTGAGAAGGGATGGATGTATTTTGGGTTCTTGCGATTAGGGTTGTGATGAATGGGTGTGCTTGAAGGTTTCAATATGATGACACATGCAATCTTCTTGTACTAACTAGATGTTAATTATATAGTCATATTTGTTTGTATTTCCAAAAAGGTTATTAACTAAATTGGGGTATCCTTTCCATTTAATTGTGTAGTCTATATTTGTTTGGATGGCTCCATAGACATTTATGGAGTAGTTGGTGTAAATGTGAAGGATTTGTTCTATTTGGAGCTTGTGTAGTGCAGAGGGTGGTTATAGGTTTAGGGATGGGGGAGTGATTGAAGGATCATGGTAGGGGTTGGGTTTAGGGGACAAACAAGGATCTGATGTATCTAGAGAAGCATAAGGTGTGTGTGGAGCAATTAATATTAGACGAACAATGGCTACTACATGAGGAGTGTTTTTGTACAAAATAAGGTTGATAAGAGCTGTAGGGGATGATAGATTGATTTTGTGAGGACACTGTATTTGAACTTGAAAGAAGTGTGTAAAAGAAGTTTCGTGCCAAAGGCATAAATAACTTGCATGAAAGAGGAAATACCAGAGGTACGAGGATTATTTGTAGAATATGGTTGAAGTAAGGAGCCCAACTAAATGTGGTGGTGGTGTACTTTTAGATATACGTATGGTGCTTCTAAAGGGCAAAAGGGAAAATATTTGCCCTTTTATAACACAATTTGTGTCAATCTTTAGAGATTATTAAGATCTAATCTAGATTATGGGTAGGGTGGAAAGCTCATAATAAATGTGTTTTTCCCATCTCTATACTCTCATTGATTTCCAACAGATTAGGCCAACAAAAGATATTTTAAATATGAGATTTAATAATATAATTTCAATATTCTCATTTACATATAGGTTGATCTTTCTTTTCCATTGTGAAAATTTATCATATTTATTGATAAATAAGAAATAGATTTTGATAATTAGGTAACAAAATAATACCCTCCAAATGGAAGAAGTGCCCAAAATAATACAAAGAATCCCCAATATTCAAAATTGAAATGACCATATTTGTTGTGATACCAATTGTTAGTTTTAATTAATTTTAAGAATCTATATTTTATTTTCAATGTAAATGAAGTTTTAGTTATAATAAATCACACCTAGCTCTAGCCAATTAGGTCAATCTGATTTTAAATGTTTATGAGTTTGGTTCTTAGTTCAAGAACTTGCCAATTGAATTCAAGAAAATATTAAATTGACAACCATATCCTTCCAATTTCTTCCAAACTTCACATTCAAAGTTTCAAGTTATGAAATGCCATGATCTTCAACTTTCCACATATTGATGCATGTTAATGTAAGAAATCCAGAAATCACATGAATGTCCAAATTTCCATACTTCATAGATTTTAAACATTCTTAATTCGGTTTTTATATTTGAATATGATTTTATATATTCAATTTATCTAAAATTAAGCAATTTAAAATGTTACATATCTAATCATCTTAATTCGTTTGAAACATGATACCTAAAGTGTGACCACTTTTTGAACCAAAAAAAATCTTTATTTGGTGGAAAGCTTATATATCTCAAATTTGTAAAAATTGATTGGATTTTTTAACAGTCAAAAAATTGAAAATGTAATTATTGGCATGTGTTTGCATAAAAATGCAATTTCATTTTGAAATTAATTAAAGTGGAAAACATGTAGTAAGATATAAATACCATCTTTAACATTCTACATGTATGAATATTCTTTAAGTTGAAACTAAAGAACATTATGTAATTATTGAAATTTATTGCATTTATAATGAAGACTAAAATGGCATGTGCTGGTGGCTCAAGTATGAATTTGTTACACAACTAATTTCTTTTTCCAAACCCCACACGATTGGTCTAAGAGTTATGAATTCACTACCCAATTAATATCTCTTCCCAAAATCAAAGATTATAATTTAGTTGATTTTTTAAAGACAAAAATCGCTCAACATTCATCTATATCTCCCACACATAAGGTCTACAAATTAAAAATTACCTCCTTCCAATGTCATACTCATTGAGGGCTTTCCAACAATACCAAGAGTGCACCTTAATTTTCTTTAGTTTTTTAGTTTTGATTTTATTAAACTTTCAATAACAAAATTGTTCGATATTCAATAATTCATGCAATGTAGATATAAATTACCTTAGTGACTCTTTTTCATCCATGGCTTTCCAATAGTACCAAGAACACAATAAAAGGTGCCAAGGTTTGGGAAATTTCAAGGTGACAAACAAACAAGACAAACTTGTTTGATAGATAGACCAATGTAACCTATGTTGTAATTGGTTCGAGTAGTGTGAACATGATCATGTAATTGCTCCCAGTGTGAACAAGATTTGGATTGCAGACATGTTAGGTCTAAAAATTATGAAATCAACTCCATCAAATTCTAGTTATTGAAGACATTCCAAAATACCAAAAGTGCACCCCAATTCCCCTGAAAAGTTTAGTTTTGATTTCATTGAGTTCTCAATGATAGTTCAATATGTAATAATTTTTGCACAGTACAACTGAACATTACAAAAACACCTGGTTACACCCCTATTCATGAAGGATTTTTCAACAAAATCAAGAGCATGATGGGGGGTGCCATGGTTTGGGAGATGTCAATGTGACAAACAACCAATCAATCAAACATCCTTTCTTAATGTGGCCTACATTGCTGGCCCAATTGAATGAAGTTTGAAAGGGAAAATTGTATACCTTCTTGAGCCTAAGTCTAAAATTCAATTTTCATCAAAATTTTAATTAAATTTTTATTGGATTTTTAATGATAAAAAATACTTTGAACTCAATATCTACTTCACCTTAGGTTTAAAATCTACAAAATCAACTCCAAGAAATCCCACTCATTAAAACATTTTCAACAATACCAAAAGCATGCTTCAATTTCTTCAAATAAATGAAATTTGATTTTGTTGAATTTCCTTTGACAAAATTGTTGAACATTCAATAACTCCTACATTGTAATTCTATACATTATGAGATTATCTTGATGCACCCAACTCATCAAAGCCTTTCCAACCATACCAAGTCATGACATGCGATTTGGGAGATGTGAACATGACAAGCAAAACAAACAACCTTCCTTCCTTCCTTAATAGATAGATGTCACATATAAAATGCTTTTATATATAATTAGGTTTCATAACAATGCAAAAAAAAGTTCACAAAACTACCATCAAGAGAATCTAAAAAAATCTGTGAGAAAATTTCCAACATGTGAAACATTTCATAATTGAGAAATTGATGTAAACTTGGGCTGTTCTTGATAATTATTGTGACTAATAAATTTACCCCCTAAAATTTGAGAAGCTTGTGAAGGGTTCCCATTGATTGATTAATAAATGTCCATATATGTAAAACACAATTCTCCAAAAATGCAACAAGACTTGTGGAAATGATGTTATGAATTTTTCTTATGATGGAATGGACCCAACACAATATATTCCTTGAGACTTGGAAATGCACCCCATGCCTTCCATGACTAAGTCCCTGGAACAAAATTGCAAAAGAAAAATAAATAATAGATGTTGACTCAAACCCGTAAGATTATCATTGTGATGGACCAATGAAATTAACTCATAATAAAACTTGGGAAGATGATCCATTAATTAATTAACAAAATATCAAGTTGTTGGAGCAATGAAAGGAGCCTATTGCAACAAAATCCAGAAACTTGGGACTACATTTCAACATCTCTCAACAAAGATTTAATATGTGGGACAATACCCTTTACAGAATGCTTATATAATTGATCAAACTTCAACCTTCAATCATCATTTTTGTCATGGACCAATGAAATAAAAAAACATCATAACAAAGTTCAAGGAAATTGGCATGCCAATTGGTGAAGGACCAAGCATGGGAGTTAACAACTCTTTGGGCCACATTAGACAATATAGATGAAGACCAAGACTTGAAAATGCTATTCCATGCTACAATTTGTTTCACTTTTAGAATACAGATCAAATTTGAAAATGTCAATTGTATCAAGAGAAAAAGGTGTGTGTGTGTGTGTGTGTGTGTGTCCCTAAAGGGCCTAGAACTAAAATCTAAACTGACCACCAAAAGATTCCTTCCTTATTTCATACTTTAATTTTAACTTGATTTCATTCTACAATCAAGGTTGGCCCACAAAATTTATAAATGTTTCGGTCTGAAGTTTTTTAGGTTGGTTGTTCATGTCACATGGGTCACCTTTTTGTTTAAAAGACCAATGTGTCAATACCAAAATTGCTAGCATGACCATTTTCATTATTTTGGTCTTGGTCCCTATAACTACTCAAGTCTTCATATCAAAAAAACAAAGGGAGCCAAGGTGAATGCTTTACTCCAATATGACTCTAGGTCTTCAACTCATAAACTAATGTGTGAGGCTTAGGAAAGTCATAATCAAAAGAGTAGATATTGATCCCCCAACCCCGCTCAATCTGCTAACATGGAAGTTAATGCTAAACTGGATGAAAGGCCCTCAAGTTCACTTGTCTCTTTGGGGATGTGCATTCTCTGTTATAGAGGACAAATGGCACAAAGGCAAGGTCACGCGTGTCAGATTTTGTGATTTTCTAAACCACATTATATGACATAATCTTCCAGTGTTGATCATACAATGCCTAATTGTGTCCAAAATGTGTCTATTGACCTTTTCTTTAAATGATTGACTTTGCCACCCCAGATATGAATTTGATGGAATGGCCTTGCCCTGTCCATTATGTTGGGTGTGTCACCTCGCTCACCGTAACAGACTCACCTGGTGCATTACCCAACATAATGTGCAGAGCTAGACATAGTATATAAGGTAACCTGTACTACCCTGAGAAGGTAAACAGGTTCGGGGTTTTTTCCTTAATGCAGGCATGGTCATGTTGTGGGTAAAGGAGGGGGGAGGGTACATTCTTGACGAATTTTGTAGGCAATATTCCCCATACCTACCTTCTAACAAGATGCTTGACGTTGGGATATTTTTTCTCAGATAAGGCCAAAGCCAGCCCCTACTTGTCAGCAGTGCTACAAGTTTTTGTGCCAAGTCCAGAGAGAAGCCAGCATGAACAACAAGAGTGGTGGGCTTCATCACCATATGATTTACATATTATAGATCTACTTTTGTCTACTTTCAGATTTGCCAGAGCCAAATGACACGACCTGATACAAGTATCACAATCCTTGACTTAATTTGTGTTGACCCCAACCTCTTGTTACTACTTAACCCGAATTCTAATCACTACTTAGTACAATTTCAAGCAATTGGTGGTTGTTTGAAATATGTAGAGAAAATAACACAGATCAGCACATTTTTCAAGCTTTAACAACTTGTCAGGCACAAATATGTATCTAGAGAGTACTGAAGTGCAAGTCATATTTTGAAGGAGATGCTCATTCCAGCACTTTGCCAGTAACTGAGGACCAATCTGAACCAATAAATATTGAACTCTTATGGAGAATGAATCCTAAACAGAACAGAAACAAAGCATTCTGGGCAGGATCTCCAGATAGAATGAACTCTGCCATAAGTTGAAGCCAAGCAGCTACCACTATTTTGTCCATAATTCCATAACTCCAGATGCCTTCATGCTTGTTTGATAATCATTGGAATTAATCAAACAGATACTATCACAAGATAATGGGTACTTGATACTTGAAAGCCTCACTGTAATAAGTACGAGTGAAAATCCATATTTCATTCTCTTGGGCTTCTTTGGTTTGACCTGCCTGTTTGTGAAAATGTGTTCTTTGCCAAGGGGCAAAAGAATCTGTGAACTGATCATTTTGCTGTTAGGTATAGGAGAGACCTGCCCATCACCAATCGCCTGCCTATGACCAACCACTTATTTATATCTTTGTCATATGTGGTTCATTTTGAGTGATTTAAAATGTTATGGGAGCACTACCTCAAGCTCTAGATATCATCTTTGAAGTGCAAAGGAAAAGGAGTAATGAAAAAATAACAAAAAGAAAAATAAGCTTTTCAACTTACAAAATGCATTGTTTTTCTTTTTTCTTCTCTTTGGACCCCTCCTACTTTCAAACCTCATAACTTTCTTATTTCTTATTCATTTAAAACAATTTAAAGTGTTATAGGATTGCCATCTGAAGTTTTACAAATCATCTTGGAACTCTAATAGCAACATAGCAACATACAAAAAAGATTTTGGGTGTTTGGGAATCAACTTTTGTAATGTTCGGTGGATTGTTTTTTTGAGTTCTTAACCCCTTTACTTTGGGGGATCATAACTTTCTTATTTCTAATCTGTTTTTGACAATTGTTAGTGTGTTAGATGTGCTAAGAAGAAGGGTTCAAGTTTTGTTTGGACACCAAAGCCCTCTCCATGGATCTGGCATGCCCTGAGCACTTAAATGTTTGGTCAACAGTCAGTCTACCCTATGAGGCCTTGTCAAAGACAAATTGTCAACCCACTGCAACTAATTTATCTTGTATTAAAGTTAAAGGATCTCCACCCACACCCCAAATTTGGGCCTTAACGTACATTTACCACAATCAACATACAATGTAATCATTCCCCCATCAACCCCCCAAACATGAAAAACTAACAATATAAAGTGAAAGATTATTTATATGTCACCACATTGGGCAAATCATTCTTGTGGGCCAATAAAAACAATTATTTCCTTTCATGATGGACATTGTATGTAGGCTTATTTACATGTTCAAGAATAAATTCTACACTATTTGATTGCTATATTTCATCCAAATATAGTGTACACACCATTTTACTATTGTAGGTGAGATGTTAAGTTCTTTCTTCCTTTCAAGAATTGAACAATTTATGCTCCAAAATGCCTAATATGAAATGAATCCATTCATGTGATTGTTCACTCATAGTGACATGCCTTTTGGGCAAGACCCATGCTTTATACATTTGAAAACGCATGAATATGATTTTGTGTGCCTATGATCAAATAATCACATGTTCACCAATAAACATTAACTATTCCATTATTAACTTCATTTTTTTACCAATGTTCATAATTACGTAAATGAAGCTACTAGGTTCTTGTCCCTCAACATCCATCAAAATATTAAGTACCCGATGACCAAAGTGAAAATGTTTGGTGTTACATAGCCACATCCACACAAACATCATCCTACCTACAACTTAAATTAATGTTACAAGCAAGTAACTCACTTTTAATACACATTCTCACAACACATACACCATAACTTCATCATAAACTAAATTCCTCCTATTAATAAAAAAACAAGTTTGTCATACAGAGTGGTTCACTTATTGTATGTTGGTTTTTCGCAAAATTGACAAAACTTTTAGTAATGCCTTTTATTTTCCCCTTTTATATTTTTCTTACATTACAGAACATAGTTGTTAAATGGTTACAATAATGGTCTTCTATTGGCAACCTTGTCGATGGATTAAAATGTTGTTCAAAAGCCTGAAACAACCCAACTTGAGCAGTTCAACTTGTTTACGTTCAGCTTGTACATTATATGTACAAATTGACATATCGACTATTTAGCTTGTGATAATTTCGGCTTGTTTATAATCAACTTGCACATTATGTATACAAGATGAAATTAATTTGTGCATAACTAAGTTTATTTAAGCTTCTATAAAATATTGTTTCCAATTGCTAATATTGATTGCTTAAGAGAACATCTACTTTACATTATCCCCTTCTTAAAGTTGCAATGTCCAGAGACAACTGTGAGCCATACCGACATGGCCATGACCGGTAGTCTCAATTTTTAAGAATTGCATTAGGGATATTCAAGTGGGATGAGGTTATTACGGATTTTTAACAACTTTGTGTTAGAATAGGGGTTGATGAATGCACACGTGTGTGGGGGGTTGTTTTCTTTTCTAAAATGTGATATTGGTTGGGTTGGTTCTTTTCTTCAGCAAAAAGTTGGTAAACCATAGTTTTAGAACCTCAATGGCGTAATTAGGGGTGAGAAATTTCTGGAAGGTTGGGGGGAGATAAATAAACACCAAAATTCACAATGTGCAACAAAACATTGGTTTTGTTCTAGTATTTAACAAATAGCAAGGATGTTGGGAATTTATGAAGCATGTGAAAGGGGGTTAGTGAAAGGCCCAATAGAGATAGAACAATTTTCAAGTCGTACGAACATAGGATTAATTCGAATCAATTTAATGATTAAGTATATAATGTGATAGTGCACCAATGGTAATAAAAGTTTCATAAGGACTAAAACATTTTATTTAGATCATGAATAAGCTCAACAAGGAGCTACAAGTACATGTTAAGACCTAGGCTATGCCATAGTGATAGTTCATAATTGTAAGAAATCTAGAACGCATTGAATAGTACAAACTAGGTAGTCCGCCTTGCTATTAGGAAGTAGTTGACAAATCGGATTGTGCAACCAATGATAGTGTCCAACGTCGGGAACTGAAGACCAAGTGAAGATGGAAGTGTCTTCAGTTTCGTAACAACCTTCACAGACAGTTTTAGGTTCATCACTAAAAGTAGGGTCGATTTATAACAAGATTACCAGGGTGTGGGAGTTCGACGAAATACGATACTACCAAGCTTGAGGGGGTTCAACTTCAAGATGAGAGCACACCTCTCGAGGTTCGGGTTTTTCATCACGAGGATGTTATGTTAAGGTCAAATCTAAAGATGACTCTGAAGGCGGTTCTTCATTCGCTTGTGCGGCTTGGGGCCCGTAAAATGTGACAATGCACGACACCATAATTTCAAGGAAAAAAGGAAAGATCTTCAACAAAATCAAATTGGCAATGAAGGTGGGGGGGAATTGTGACATCAAGATATATGATCGTAATTTATAGGCCAAGGAAAAGGAAAGGAATGCGTAAATAATGGCCTAGGACCATGGTAAAGTAAAACCTTAATGTCAAAGGATAAAAAATGAAGGTCTAAGTGAAGTTGCTTGGGGGGAAAGTGGGAAGAGGTAGAAAAGAACTTTTTCCTTCTCCTTCCATTGACCACCGAACAAAGAACTTTTTCCTTTTCCTTCCATTGGCCACCAAGCTTTGGATCTACCTTCACTTTCCTTCTCCTTCTTTTTAAAAGGCGGACTCGGATGATCGAGGCTCCTTTTTTTCCCCGGACATAATTTTCAATTCAATCTTAAGGATATTTGTTCCTACAAGCTTCTTGAGGAGGAAAAGAATGATGAGCCTTGGTAGTTGGGAAAAGGAAGGAGGCTAAAATGGAAATCTTGTAATAGTTTTGGAGGAATGGGGATGAGTAGTGATAGTATTGGGAGGTTGGAACCTTAGAGAAATCTCACAAACCCTTTCGAGTTTCTTAACGTAATTTCTTACTAGTTTAGCTGCAGATCTTGAGATTTGGTAGGAATGTGCACCTAATAGTTAGTTTTTTAAAGAGCTAAGGCAAGCCGGATTTGAACAACCTATGTGTTAGAAACAATATTTCAAATGATTGTTGGTTGCATACAAGTTGAAGAGGGTGTTGAATCAATAGAAGTTTGTTTAAAGGGATGACAATTTAACATAAGGTTTTAGGATTTGGAATGTTTGAATCTAGAAAATATATCTATTAGTGTTAAATCGTGATGCATAGGAAGCAAGGTACTTAGGTTCAACTGCGAACGCAATCTAACATCTAGAAATAAACTCGCATTTTTCTTTCACCGGCAGCATTTGTGCTTTCAAGCATAATCACCTTGTAGAACCGGAAGTAGAAGGACAAAAGTTGCCTCTCAACAATTTAATATTTTTGTTGTTGTGTTTAATAGAATGACCCTCCATGTGCTTGCCAACTTGTACCACCATGATTCATTCATGGCATTATAGGCCATTATGGTGATGGTGCAAAGGTCAATTATGATGACAATTGGTGGGTTCTTTGGGTAATTGGTAAAACTGACATTTGTTTTTTTTTCCCCTTCTATTTGTTGTTCATTTTCTCTTCATCTTAGGCCCCAACATGTATAGACATATTGAACTTGAAGCAAGATGCATAGGTATATATGTTCTACATTACTACATTACTACTGCAAGTTGGTAATTGTTTATCATGAGTATAGTGGTCAGCAAAAAACCATCAAACTTGAAGGGTAACCTTTGTCATGGAGTACCTAATAAGATAAACAAAGAGAATCATGGATTACACAAAGGAGCAACTAGACCAATGGAAAACCAATGTAGTGTATTGTGAAGAGTTGTTCAACTAGCGTAAGTTAGGCAAAATTGCCATAGAATACCTCAAGGAGACACAAAATGTTACCAGTAAATCACATCTAGGTAAAAAACCCCTAACTCTTGATGTAACCAAAAAATGAATTTTTGCTTTACTTGTCCACACTAAAATATGTAGACTTCCTTCAATTCTCCTTCCTAGATCATAATATGGAGAAGTAGGTGGGAAATGAACTTGGAGCAATTACATATTTGCAAATTTGGAATGTGAAGCCTGATTTGTTCCCAACTATTGGCCTTTTGTAGTAATTGTTTCCTTATGATGTAACTCCCTTTCTTTCATAAACAATTTTTTTTTTACAAGTCCCTTAAGCTTTTCAACAAAAAATTTGTTTGCTCATTTTGATAAGCTAAAAATAATGGAAAATGGGGAAAATGAAGGAAAATGATTGTTCACAAACATTGTCATGACAAATCAATGCCATTAACTTTCATGTCCCCTAATTTGTCACTTTTAATTTCCTTTCAGGGTTTTTTCATTTAAAATGTTTGTGCTTTATATTGCCATCTAGCATTGGATCCAAACAAATATCATGCACATCCACCCTCACAAAAAATGTGTCCACTTTCATTGTGTTTTTTTTGCTTGCAATTTGATTAATCTATACCATGTAAACTAGTTTTTCATTGTTGTCCTCTTCTTTGTCATTAACATTAGCATCACCTTGTCCTTCCCAATATATTCGCCATGGATCATCTATGGTTTGTGCTTCATCATCCAAAAATTGGTAGGGTTTTAATTTGTTTGTATTTACAAGTACAAGATTTGGATAAAACAAATCCATAGTTACTAATTTAAAACAACATTGTTTAATAAGCAAAATTGTACTCAATATGGACCAAAACACTTATTGGTGAAATTTTCTCAAGATGTGTGTTTTGAATCCTTTTGGAAACCAAAGTACATCATTTCCAAATTTGAATTTTTGCTTTGTATGTGATATTAATAAACCTATGATGGAAAAACCTTGGAGAGTCCAACATTGACATGAAATCCGTGAAAAACAATAGATTTAAAAGTTTGACTTACACAACTCAACACATGTGATTAAATTTGGTGTCATCCATCTTATTTGTAAAACTTGGAAGTAATGTTTGGGATGCTCTTCATAATGTTTGACTATAATTCACCTTTTCACAATATCTTTCCTATTTGGAGATATACATTGTTTTTTTGGTCCACCAATCTATAATGACATCTTTCATTGTTTATTTTGAGTTGATCCAAAAAGCATTTTGAATTATATCCAATTGGACTTACTTCCCCATTGTTGTCTTGATATTGTGTATGTCTACCCCCGATGATTTAACAATATCCCTACTACTATTGATAGATTAGTTTGATGCTAATGTGTAAATAGTATCTTTGGCAACCACAAGTTCAATTTTGTGAAATCCAAGCAAATGAATGTTTATTTCAAATTTCAACTTGCCCAAAATCTCTTAGTTGTATTTGACCAAATCAAGGTTTTTGTGGTATTCAAGAATCATATTTCTAGCAAGGGGATGAGTGATGAACTTAGGTGAAAACACACTACGAAGGGGCCAAAAATGTTGTCACATTGTACTTTTTTTAAGGATGTCCATGTTTGAACTTCAACCATGGTAATATTGGAGCGTATTTTCTCAAATGTTTTGCATAATATGGTAGATTATAATAGAAATAATTCAATTGCAAAGAAATTTCCTTTTTCCAACTTACATTGTGCGATTCCAAAATATACTTGTAGCAAAAAAATGTACGTCACTATGTATTAAAAAATGCAAACATATTCAAAAAATGATTGAAATGATTTTTAGTCTTTATTTGTAGTATTTATTAAACATTGTGAGTCCATATGATTGGAATAAGTTTGTGAGCCATGTGAAGAGTTTTATAATTATCGTATCACAAATGTGTGTTTTTGGGGGCGATGACCATAAGTATGTGGTAAATTAACATTTTGACAAACTATCACTTTAAAATGGAAGATGACAAGATATGTGAGGTGGATCATTTTAAAAAATTTCATTTCAAACATTTTTTGGTTGACTAATTCAAACCCAAACCTAATGTAGTCCAAAAATAAACATGTTATATTATAATATATATATATCATAAATATAGTCATTATTCCTTGAATTTAAGCTTTAATTTTTTTTCAAATAATATCAGATATCATTAATTTTGTGAAAATCAAAATATCAAGCCCAAGCATTAAAAGAAAAACCCAAAATTAAATACAATAAGTTGTGCAAAAATATATATTTTATACATGTCAAAGTGCCCAAAGTGGGCCCCCCATGGTGTGCTTTCACCCACTTTTCAAATATTGTTTGTTGTAAAATAGTATATCCAATCCTTTCATTTGTTCTATAGAGTACAACATCGTCTTCCTTGAAATCTTTGCAATTATGTTTTAAGGTTATTTTCAAAATTGTCACAATAATTTTGGGGGTGCCAATGGTGCTTCCCCAAGACAATGTCCACTTATGTTGAATAGCAAAAACAAGTGCCATTTTTCAAGCTCTATACCTTTCACATGCTCTTGAGTAGCATCTTTTTTCTTCTATGTCTGTTGGACTTCAATTTTGATAGCTTATATTATTTTTTCACATTCTTCAACTCCTTAACCACCCCTTGTTTCCTTGAACAAATGGGCCATGATGACACCCAACAACAACCTATAATCAATATATACAATGCCAAGATTCACATATATATTGATCAATGGTCATTGTTATCTAAATGCTAATGGAATTCTTGAAATTTCAATAACATGTCATTTAAGAATTTAGAACATGTTTGGTTCAAATGGAAAGATTGCAAAAACATTTTACCTTGAAAAGTTAGCATAACTAATGGCCTTATCTTGTTGGTTTTGTTAAATTATTGAGTTTTATGGAATGTGAATATGTAGGGTTCAAGCTATTGACCCATATCATATAACCAACTTCAAAGTCAAGGGGCTATGTTTACAACACCTTAATGGTAGGTCTAGACTTGGTTGTAGGTGGCATTATTCATTTCAAGCTTTCCGTGATGACTAAATTTTGCATTTGCAAATTCACATTCCAACTCTTGATGAAGGAAACCTCAAATCATGATATTCCAAATAAAATGATTGAACAATGAAGATGAATTAAAAACATGTTTTTAAATGTTTTATATCATTGATAATGTCAAGACAAAAATATATCCTAATTAAATTTATTTTGGATTACTTAATGGTTGTTTATTTTCTTACTTCAATGATCATGGATTGACATAACAAAAACTTTATTTCTTCGATAATTGACAATGTGAAGATAAAGATCCTTGGTAAGATTAAATCATTCATTGTCTATGGACCCAATTTGAATTTCGATCGAGACCAAAATCCATACCAATTGAGTTTATTTTAAATCTTTCAAAATTACATCTCAATGATGTTGTATTGACTAACCAAGTCAATAAGAAATTCTTGATGCCTTTGATAATGTGGAAAAGATCCAAGATAATTGGATCGAACTCAATACTAGTGAACTACATCAACTTCAATTTGCTTAAATTTATGTGTTCAGCTCTAATCATTACTAGAAATCATTTTGGGCAACATCGGGTTTGTTAAATAACTTATAAGTGCATTGTAACTACCCAAGACCCAATTACATTTAGTCTTCCAAGCAAACTTGGAAATCAAGGGGGGTGTGGTAGTGTTTCACAACTAAAATATAGGCACAAGAAGAAAAAAGAAATGTGTGAAACTATTTGATAGGAAGCTCATAGCAACCCCACATTGTACAACAAATTTATTATGAATAAAAGTCAAAACATGTTAATTTGGCTTGATAAAATAGTTTTGGCCCAACATTTTTGCGCAAGATGTTGAGGATGGTAAAAACATAGCGAAACCAAACACTTGATGGTGATTGGCTAGATGGTTTGATTGGTTTAAGTGTGGGTTGCTATTAGTAGTCTCCTACCTTTTGCCATCCCCATTTTAGTTTTAGGGGTGAGGTTTGGAAAAATTAGATACTAAATCTTGGATGTGAATAAGGCCACATACTGAGCACGGTTGGAATTTTTTTTTTCCAATCTTGTCAACAAGCCTCCAAAATCATGGAAATGGGTATTAATGTAGCAGGCCAATGATTTCATTAATGTTGGTGGTACACCACAAAGCCCTAATATTTAAATTGGGATATTAGTGTCGTTATTATGGGTAGACATATTTTATTATGGTTTTTGATGGTAGTAAAACCCCAAAAACAATTCAGAAGTTGTTTTGTTTTGGAAGCCTTGTTTATGTATTATCTAACAAACAAACATCTTTCTATGAAATTTCATTATAGACATAAAAATTCATTTATATGCAAAGTCAATGAAAAAGACCAATTTTTCTTGGCATAGTGAAAAATTGGATAGATTGAATTGAATTTGTATGTTAGTGTATAGTCTATGGTTAACCACATCAAAAGTGTTAAACCTCCCCTTCCCCCTTCCAAAAAGGTTTTGGGATTGTGTATATAAGAGCCTATGGATTTGTTTAGTGGGGTATGGGCCTCCTTTAAAATTGGTTCACAATCTTTAGGTCATGACACAAGATGTCCACAAGATGCGTTTTAGTCACTTTCCCTTCTTTCCTTTCTAGCCCTTTCCCCTCACTTTTGGAATCCATTCACAAAGTTTGAGAGTAAAGACGCATGCACACAACATCAAAAAAAGAAAAAAGCTTTTGTTAATTTAAAAATCATGTATGTTATGTTTTGGTGGAAGAATGATTGAAAGGTGTTGATGGAGGTCTTTCTTGATAATTAAAAATGAAATTACAAAAAGTGATCACCTTGAATGTAAGACATGGTCTCATAACTAGCCTACATGCCATTATTTTCTCTCTTGAACTTCCATAAAGTAAGATTACATGCCCATGTCATGTTATGCTTTGGAATTGGGAAAGGTTTCTACTAGTGTTGCCCATATATTGCTTTTTTTCAATATCCATTGGCTCAAATATTAATTTTTTTGAAATTTTTGCTTACACATAAGATATTAAGTATTAGGATTTTTTTTAAAAATTTGAAACTCACCTAATATCAATTTGTTAGGGTATTGAATCAATAAGGGCATCAATATTTTAAATTTTTTGGGTAGAAGAATTACATATTATGCATAAGGGCTTGGTTTTGCAAGAACCTATTGAGAACTAGGCAAATTTTATGTCTCTATGCTAGATATCAAACAGACATTGTAAGCATGTATCATGGAAGCACAACCATTGACATTACACACTACATACATTGACAAATTTACATTCATTGTTCATTGATTATGATAAACAAAAACACAATATGATTGTTTTACTTCTCAACATACAAAAACTTATGGTGGATCAAACATCAAAGCTTTCACAATCTTACCCCAATTTTTACGTTTTCCACATTAGGATATTACATCAATGATTTGTTAACCACAACTCAACCCGTAAGTCCTACAACTATTTTTCTAAACTTCATATGTTCTCTAAAAATAGCTTTAATTTGATAGTTTAAATGCCAATCTGATGAGCAAATCCTTTTTTATGCTTTGATCATTCATGCAATCTCCCATTAAACATAAATATAACCTTGCATGTATCAAACCCAACTAAATTAATAACTCCTTATAATATGATTATTGATGACCCTTTTCTCCTCTTTAATTACTACATGCAATTTTTCATTAATCATAAAATACAAATCTTCAAATATTTCAAACCCAATTAATTCTTGATTTCCTACCAACTTTATAGTTTTAAACTTCATTATCTTTTTAAACATAACTTCATGCATAACGACTTAAATGTGGTATCAGGTTTGACATGATTGTTCCTTGGGGAAAAAAAGTTTTAGCTACTCCTTGGAGCAACTTAAACTCCTTTCCCTTGGGGACATGATTACTATCTGGGGAAAAGCCAATTTCCTAAGGAACAATGAACTTTGCCTTGGAAAAGGCTTGGGTTTTTTGAAAAAATATATGTTCCAATTTTTTTAACAATCATAGTCATCTCATTTTTTGTTTTTATATTGGCTTGCGACTTATCATTGGAAAGTTTCAAGGAGAACTACAACTTTGTAGTTAAAAAGAAAATCTCAATTAAAATTAGGAAAAACTTATGATCAGAAAAGTTTTCAAACACATTTGTTCTCTTGGGGAACATGGTATCCTAAATTATTCTGTTTATTGTATTTAAAAAATATTATTATTAGTATATATTTTTTAATATTAATAATTAATAATAAATTAAAATTCTTGTAATCAATGGCTAATTAATGTAAATTAATTGTAAATAATTAATGTAATGTAATTTATTTATTTCTAGGGATTATAATATAGTAAAACCAAAATATTCATTTTTTAATAATTATTTGTATACAATAAATAAATTTTATTACATCATAATATTTTTGAGTAATTTTTATGTAATTAATACAACTAATTAATGTAATTTCATAGATTAATTTATTTATTATTACAATTATTTATTTATAGTTAACAAATATTATTACAACTCAAAATCTCATTATAAGTGTTGATAAATGTTTTTTGCTTAAACATGCAAACACATATACACATCCCACATCAACACATACTAACCTAAAATGGTCAATGAACTTAAAGCTACCATGCTATGAGTGTTTGCCATGACAAATTTTAAAAATAAAAATCCTTGCAAACTTGTTAAAACATCATTATCTTGCAAAATTGTAGGTTTAAAACTATGTGCAAAGTTTGGACATTTACTGAAACTCTAAATCAAGAATTTAAAAAGGACATAGTTCCATTCATCAAATTAGATCCAGACAATTGAACTAATTATTACATCTAGCCATTGAAGTTAACACAACTATATTCTTAATCAAAGCAAGTTGGCTTTTGAAAAAATTGAACAAAATGTTCATCAACTTTCATATGCATTAAACTAGTTCAACATCAATATTGAAATAACTATCTGCATCCAACAATGTATCATTTTCGTCAATGATACCCACATCTTTAGCAAGTAATGGATTGCCTTTCTCGTGGGCAATCTGTCCATGCATCAATTGACCAATTCTTCATGATCATTACAAGCTTGTCCAGGTTGTCAATTCCCAACCTACAACATTGTAGACTTGCAACACTCCAACAACACTGAATTTTTTTTTAGTTTTGATTTGGGACCCAAGAATCCCAAAAACTTATTGAACCAAAAAAGAAAGGCTGGGAAATCATGTTTCATGGGTCTTCCACCAAGTCAAAGGCAAAATAACGTCTTTTGGTTTCATTGACAATTGATGGAATAAAAATAATTCATTCTTAACAATCCTTGGAAAGTAACCTCATTTGAGGTCACTGCCCCAAAGATGGATTCTTCTTCATCATCAATTGTTGCTAGTCAAATAACGTCATTAACATCGAGATTTAGAAACTAAAAAATAGCCATTAGTAATGGCATCAAACTTTTGGTGACATATTCTACCACCATGTGTATAACCTTGGCCTTTCCAACAAATGCTTTAAGAATATCCAAGGATTTGAATCGTGGGTCCAACATTAGCGCAAGCATATTGTGGGCCTTAACAACAATGTAGGTAGGTGCAAATGCCAAAAATGGTGCAAGGATTGCTTTAATTTTTGCCATCATATGAATGTGTAAAACCTGCAATTCAAATTCAAAATCCCCTTTCACAAAATTAAAGGAGGTGATATCAAATTGCTTCGTCTCATTATGCACAAACACATTAAAAAAATTGCAACATTCAAGGCATTAGAAAGTAGCCAATATCTTCAAGTTTGATTGAAGATACATTATTTCACAACAAGAAGCATGGTTTCAACAACCATCTTGCAAATTGCCAAGGTGTGTGCATCAAGCACACGACCTTATAACTTTTTCATTTCTTGCTTCCCATAACACAAATTTATGGCATCCCAATATTCCAAAGGTTTCTTGGAAAAGACCTTACTAGTAAACCTAGTCTTCACATGTGTTTTCAGCTTTCAATGGGAAAGCCCAACATCAACACATGCCTTTTGCCTTACTTCCTAATCTAGGTGATTGTTTTTTTTAGTGTAAATTGTGTGCTTTTCAAACTGACCTACAAAAACCAACACAAACATTAGTATCATTGCAAGCATATTGGCATGCTTTGTTGAAAACATGGCCAAAACAAGAACCTTGCCAAGGAACTAAAAGTGCAAGAGGAGTACAACTAACAATAAAAGTAAAAGCTCGTGCAAGGGTGGACAAATTGCCACCTTCATCCTTCACATAGGCAACCCATTTCTCTAGCAAATTGTAAAAATCCAAGAGATCCCTAACTTGTGCTGCCATTGCAACTCTAATTGTATAAATGTTTTAAAAAATCCTATTGTCACATGGCAAGGTACCCATTGTGAATTTATAAAGTTAATCACAAGAGCAAATGTATCATGTCTAGGTTTAAACATCAATAAGTCAAGATGTCATTGTTGTAACACAAGATTCCAGGGCTAGAATCACATATTTTTCCATGCATCTGGAAACTAATGCATGGATGGTAGATTGAACCATCTACTTCCAATTCAGAAAGACAACCCAAGGATCCTGACACAACACTAAATGCCACAACCATTGACTTTCCACAATGGAAATGGGCATGTAGGCTTTGGTAACAAATAATAGCAAGTCCTTTTTGAATTTTAATTGTTGTGCATCATCTTTCTTATAAGGAGTCGTTGCTTGAAAATGATATGTGATCCTAGTGATGACATTCTTCATTTTGCAACTTAAAATTCTTTAAAATTCTTCATTTAACACCTTGTCATAACATTCTTTACTCGCGAATGTTTACCAAATTACACTGTTTACCAATTAAAATTC
>Ga0116230_10000579_pt1 | contig 32480 bp, 9 predicted proteins | sample S1TSphfallax_3_FD_88678 | JGI IMG/M metagenome (GOLD analysis project Ga0116230, IMG submission 88678) | Host-associated microbial communities from peat moss isolated from Minnesota, USA - S1T2_Fd - Sphagnum fallax MG | ecosystem: Host-associated > Plants > Peat moss > Unclassified | place: USA... | reverse complement strand
TTTTGCCAAAAGATAGAGGTTTGGTCACAAAGATATAAAGGTTTTATCAAGAAGAGATAAAAGTTTTGCCAACAAATAGAGGTTTAGCAAATAAAAATAATTTTTTTGCCAAGAGATAAAAGTTTAACATAAAAAAATATATAAAAGTTTTGCTAATAGATAAAGATTTAGCGAGGGAATGACATAGAGTAGATAAGTAAGGTGGGTAGGTAGGGGAGTTGAGAGTTAATTTATAGGTAGGGCCAAGATGTAAGTTAGCAGGGTAGCTTGGTGAGAAGGGTAGATATGTGGAAGGGTCCTATATAGGTCAGGGTTGGGGGAAAAATGGCCCCAAAAAAATGACCAAGAAAAAATAATGATCAAAAGGTCAGCAATCAAAAAGGGTTGACTGTGGTGCAGTGTGGGTTAATGCAGGGTCAGGAATTAAGTGAGAAAATGCAGCCCGTCCCATGGACAGAACGGCCAACTGTTGCGTTCATGGGTGCTGGTTCACTGTGGCCCTACTTTAGTAGGTACTTCTGAAGGGAGAGTTTTGTGTTGAATGATTCGGTGTCATGACGAGCCCGCCAGTTGTTTAAAGTGTTCTATTGGGGGTTTTGGATACTTGGAGTCAATGGGCGCTCAGGGATTGGATTTGTTGTTGAAGTTGGTGGGACAACAACATATCCAAAGTCTGTAGAGACATTAGGCGTGATATCAGGACTTTGTAATTTTTTTTTCCAGTTAGTTATATTAGCTACTGCAACAAACAGTGTACAAAAGAATCCTAGATCAGGATCAGGGTTCTTTTTAGGGTTTTAACCCTAATAATAATGGGGCCGAATTATGTGCAGTTGAACTTTGTGGAATAATATAGCATATTCCTGCCTGTAAAGATCCTAGTCCAAGGGTGAACCAGCACCCAATTTGGTACCATGATAAAAATCCCAAAATTCATTTAAATTATTTCTAAATCCCATTGCTTAGACAAAATCAGGGTCACTGTGTTCAAGTCTAACATTTTTTGGGCTTTAATAATATGGCCACTACTTAAGATGCCTCACTCCAAAAGGTGAAGGTTCAGTCATGGGTGCTGGTGGTTTACCCTAGCCATCCATAGAAACATTAGGTGTGAGATGAGAAATTTTTACTGGTTTGTCTTGTTATTTTTACATATCTTTCGAAACTTGACAATATTGTTCCTTTTACCTAATTAGTGTATTCAATAAAATACCTTTAACCTATTTGGTGTATTTAAAAAAATAGTTTAAACCTAATTGGTTCATACATTGTACTATCTAAAATAATAAGTCCATTCACAACATAAATTTAAATACATTGGGTTCTTCTGTGAGTACTCCTTTGTTGTCTCAACATTGTTTGTCCTTTCCAATGGGAAAGTGCCTTTCATGTGGAGATTCATATTCCCTTCATAAGTTTTAGGGTTTTTACTGTAATGGATGTTAATAGTTGACTTACTTTAGTAGCCAACATCAGAGTTCATGGATTGAATGCAAATGGAAAAACACCCAAATTTTTCACTCCAAGAATAATCTAGTGCATAAGTTGCAAGTCACATGTCGCATTGTTTTTGGATTTTGATCCTTTACTTGAGAGTTGAAGCCACAAAACAAGATTGTTGAACCCTTCCCTAAGGTTTGACCCCTAGGTCTCCACCAAAGGGGATTCTTTTTTCCCGCCTTTTTTTATAAATTTGAGATGTTGAAAATTTGGAATTCTTTTTTTCCAAATTTTAGGAAAAGTAGTGAAATGTACAGTAGAAAAACATATATTTCCAAATATTTCCCAAAACAACAAAATTTGTCAAGGAAAAGAAAACAATGATCTCCACACAATCTTTTGGTGACAAGTTCTTTGTAAAGAAACAATGGTAAGTTTCTTCTTTTTTCAGTAAAGGCATTATTAACTAAGTACATGATATTGATGCAATTGTTAATGGAGTCTTTGGTCCTTTGCATAGTAAATATATGGTATAGTTTGTCTACCTTGATGGATGCCTTGAAGCCAAAGAAAAAAGCCCATGTAAATTGAGCTTAACTTGTAAAATCCAATTTTGAATTATATTGCTAGTTTGATAGTGGTGTTGTTGACAAAGGGAAAATTTCCTTTACTTTTATCCTGAATCTTACAAGTTGAGATTTTCACGATTTCTATAATATCACGTATTTCAAAAGAGATAATATCAACCAAGTTAGGACAAGGGATGATCAAGTCTATTGTGGCACAATGAATAGAAGGTACAACCTTATGGGGTTAGGCACAACTGAAAAATATCATTAGTGCAGTAAAATGAATTAAATACAAATAATAATCATGAATTGATCTACATATCTTATACATGTGGGATGATATATTTCAGATTACAAATTAATAAAAAGTTAAAGGTGAAGTGACAATGATGAAGGGAGAAATCATTGTTTCATCATTTGAATATAAATTTCAAGGTTAGAGTAGTGATATTTTTTTCAATTTTCTGATTTTGCATCATTTGCTAGTGTCCCAAGAGGGATTTAGCATTAAATGGGGACACGTTTTAGAATCTGCGTAAACGGTTTAAAAAAGAATAGTTTAAAAATATTTCCAAACTAAAATCAGCGTCAAAATGTGATGAAATTTGTTCAAGAATCTGCCTAAACGGTTTAAAGAAGAATAGTTTTAAAATATTTCCAAACTAAAATCAGTGTCAAAATGTGATGAAATTTGTTCAAGAATCTGCCTAAACGGTTTAAAAAAGAATAGTTTAAAAATATTTCCAAACTAAAATCAGAGTCAAAATGTGATGAAATTTGTTCAATTCTGGTTTTTTCAAAATATGGCAAAAAATTTCAGAAAATATTTGGTATATTAGAGTTATCCTAAAAGTCGCCCTCTGTTTCACCTCCTATCTCCTCTGCTTTCGCCCCCTATCCCCTCTTTCAGTGGTATCCGCAAAGTAAGGAAATTTTATTAAATCTGGGTATAAATGTATTTAATGCACAAGGTTCGAGAGTAATTATAGTAGTTGTACAGGTAGAAGCAGTGAAAATATGTGTAGCAGCAGTGCAGGCGCTCAGGAAAAAGGAAACACAGGATGAAACTCAGTTTACTACCAAAATTGGTGAAAAGACTAATTTGGGTCCCAGTTATTTCCTTTTGTAAACTTCCAGTTACGAGTTTGATGCCCTATTATGCCGAAACTGGCCGTTCTCGCACCCTGATCGTCTGACTTTAAGGATGACTCTATTGTGACAGAATATTCCCTTTTTGTTTTTATTTTTCTCATTTTGGCGAAATTTCACACCCAACCAAAAATAAATAAAAAGACGTTGCAGGGGGTTTAGGGTTGTCGGTTCTAGATTCTAGCATTGTTTTTCTATTGAATTTTGTGATGTAGTTAAGCTGACAATCATCCATAAGTCGATTTAGCCAAATTTGGCTACTAACAAAGAAAGGAAAAAAAATCCTTATGTATATTTGGCTACCTACTTGAACCATGTATAAAAATCTGGCTGCTTCAAGAATTTTTGGAATTTCACTTTGCATTTTGGCAATTTCTTTCAAAAAAATCATAGAATTTTTGACAAAAAGCTTTAAAAGTTTTTGCAAGAGTGCAAAATTTCATACCCCAAAAAAGGCTGGATTTTCTAGACCAATTTAGACTACACGTTTTGCACTCTGGAAACCAAATTAACTATAATTAGACCTGGAACCAGCTTCTTGCTGGAATTGGAACCTGACTGTCTTGTTAGAAAACAGACTGGAATGGTGGAATTTGGTTGTAACCCTTTTTTGTGAAATTGTAGGTTTGATTTTTTGAGGCAAATAAGTTTTTTTTTGTCTTTTTGCACTTTAATAGCAGATAAACCAGATTAGCCATAGTTTAACCTGGAACTAGCATGTAAGTGTTTTTTAATAATTGTGCATTCTCATATTTTTTGGCAATAATTTAAGTTTCTTTGGGGTACTTTAAAAGTAGTCAAGTAAATTACATTTTGCAAAGTATGCAAGTAAATTATAGTGATCAACTATAGTTGGTTTTACAACGTTGGGCACTTACAAAATCTCCAATCTTAGGTTGTGTAAAGGTAAGTGGAATTGACTTGGTTTGATTTGGGTTGTTTTAAGAACTGTTGAAAATTGAAGGTTTCGAGAGCCAAGTTTGGAACTGGCCAAAATGTTCCACCCACTTTAACTAGTAAACTAGGCCTAGCTAACAACTTGAAATTTTTGGGCGGGGAGGGGGTCACAGAAGGTTATCAATATCAATATCAAAAAAATGGGTGTTGAGTAGATTATAAAAAATTGGGTAATAATCATCTGTTATGTGTAAGGATAAAATTTCAATAACCAGTTGAGAACAGCCAATTATACACCAGTTATAGGTTTATATATATATATACTTTTTAAAAAATAGTGTTTAAATATTGATAACCTACCTGAAAGCATGATAAGAATATAAGCAGAAGAAGGGTCTATCTTTACACTCTACCAGAATTATTTTCAGATTCTTCATTAGTTCACACTAATAAGATCACAGATCAAAGAAGGTAGGTGGAAGCTGTTGCAATCTACTAGGGTCATTCATTCATGTTTTTGTTGAATGTCATGATATGTCATCAGGCAGTCACTTACGCCTTAAAAATGACATCAGTTCAAAATAAGACATTTCTTTGTTACTTTGGAAGGAAAGTTTATATACACTCAGGAAAAAATAAAATTAAGCAGCAAAAAATATCTTGAAAATGTTTCAGAAATAAAAAGTTATTTTAAAATATAGGTATAAAAATATTTGTTTCAAATTTTATAAATAAGAACTTCGATGTTGTTCAACTGCACAAACCACCAATATATTTGTAAATAAACAAGGGTAGATCTCTCATTTACCGGGTATCATGGCAGCTCTTAAGGTTCATAATTTCATTCCCAGAAAAATCAAATACCCAGTTGTGATACCATAGCAACAGCTCTCAAATAACTGCTCAGAATACCATGGATTCTTTCTTGCGGATTCACTTTGGTTAAGCTTAAAGATGGAAATGAGATAAGTTGTATTTGGGAACTAATTAACACAGAGCGACTCATGTCATGAGGTTGATTCAGTAGTGCGTCTCAAAGGTACTGCTGAGCACATTCTAGACTTAGAACATCGACTAAAAGAATTACATTTATAATCTGCAACATTCAGAAAACACCAGATCAGACCAAAGACAAATCCTCGCGTGCCAGCCGCTTTGGTTTCCTACAAGCGTCGCGACCACCATCGCAGCTCCTGCAAGATTTCACTATTAGTTCTCATGAAGACTTGTCAGTTTTGACCACTAGTTTCGAGCACAATCTTGAAGCTTTTTAATTATTCCTTCCCTATATATGGGACCATCAACAACTTGAATTTCCCCTATGCAAAACATGAAATGGTTTTTTTGACAATCGGATTCAAGTACAACGATTCCTCTGTTTCACAGTGGGAAAATTAGAATAAAACATTGAAATATTGGTCACATGATTTCCGTGTAGAAGACCGTTGAAGAAATGACTAACCTAAAGAAGCGTTGTAGAAGATCACCGCCGTCATGACCAACTCCTGGAAGAAACTGAAACTTTGCACGGAGAAGACACATGATTATATACAACAAGTTCAGGTCGTCAATTAGCAAATTGTAGCTCCGCATGAAGGAGGAGGAGGAGACAGGGGACTAGCTGTCACCACCGTAATGGGAACAGATTCACGTTCAACCACAAGGAGCTAGGGCTTGGACGATTCCCTTGTGGAAAGAAAATTGTCTAACTTTACCTCGAAGAATAGACTACAAACGTAAGTAACAGGGAATTGTGCAACATTCCCAAGGAACCTCACACGGAAAGTTCATCAGGAAATGGTTTATGTACAACTCTACCATACGACTACAAGGGGAAGTCGGTCATTTTTCCTAGTTGGGAAGCACCTATTGAGGAAATCTACCAATTTTCCCTTTGATATTGGTTCTAAGAGGGATTTCTAAAACGGATAAATGAGAACTTTCCCACATATCACACAGGGAGTTGTACCAGAACTCCTTCTATAATACTGGATGATCAGTACTAGGTGCGAAGTTGAAAGAGGAAATATAAGTTAGCTCTAGTTTGTTGCAGCTAGCTAGCTGACCAGTACACAAAGCAAGCAAGCAAACGTGCATGCAAGCAAGCTGACTGCATGACTATGGATGGAGAGAATGAATGAAAGAGTATCGGTAGCTGCTGCACAGCGTTCGAGTGGGAGCTCCCTTCAGTCCAAGAGAGGGAGAAAGAAAGGATGATCGCCTCCCGCATCAAAGAAGCGGATAACTTGCCAGGAGGATCGAGGATCGATTCATGAACCATCCTTGACAGGGCAGTCGAATGTTTGAGTCGGCAGCTGTACAACCCTCGTCAAATCCACTATTGGACTAAAGGAAACTCCCATCAGAAATGCTGCCGAAGAATCTATACTGAAACAAACACAAGGAGCTAGAGCTTGAATGATTCCCTTGTGGAAAAATTGTCTGACTTTACCTCCAAGAATAGACTATGGCATAAAATCAAAGCCTGCACGCTACCGCTAACATATAAATACTCTAGGAAGAAAACATCATCGTCCACAAATCAAGCGTTCAAAATCGATGGACATCAACAAGCGGTTGATTGGTCGCACAATGGTTGTGCTCCCCTTTGAATATTGACTTTCATATATATGGAGGATAAACATTCAACATACTAAATTGGAAACACACATGGTGAAGCCCAAGTCATGGATCATTCAGTTATGCCGAGAAATGTTTCTATACTGGACTCCACATGACCCTAGAATAATTATTGTAGAGATACCAAACTTTGGCCCGCGTTTCTGGGTGCATCACGTCTCTGTCTCTGCCGTGCCGTGAATAATAAGTGCAGATCCTGCAACAAAGCATTCAAAATCGAGCGAGCGACAAACAATATTGAGAAACTGATCATGCAGCAACAGCAGCCAGTGGTTTACGAAAATACTGCATAAAGTACGTAACTTAGACGGAGAGACAAGAATGACGGGAGCAACAAACAACACGCGCACTCTCGCGTAGAGTCCTTAACAGACGGAAAAGTTAAGAATGACGAATACAACAAACAAGACACGCACAGTGAGTGAAACTAGCAATAGCAGCACCAGCAAAAGTAGACGGAAAGATAAAGACGGTGGAGCCGGGACAGCAGAATATATGGAGTCTAGGACAAGACGGTGGAGCCGGCCTATGGTAGGCAGGGTTTAGAGCATCTCCAGCGGTGCTCAGTATGTGACCTAGCGAAAATATTTTTCACATCCAAGTTTAGTTATGTACTCTTTTGCAACCCCACCCATAAAACTGAAGCTGGGACAGCAAATAGACTACTAATAGCAAACCGGCCAATCGAAACACTGAGCACCTAGGTCATATTTATTACACTCTTTTCTGCAGGTGCAGAGCACTGCTGCGCTATTTACCAGCCACAGCAACAGGAGCAATTATGTGGAGCCAAAACCACTGTACTGAGCCAAACCGGCATACTTTAGATTTCCTTCGTCCAATATTACATGCCGAGCACCGCTGGAGATGCTCTAAGATTAGATTGTTTAGCTACTTAGCGGCCTGTAGTGGTGGCGGCTACACGCTGACTGGCTGTAAAGCCCCCAGCTCCTGCATGTGAAGTATGTAGTCTTATGTACTACAGGAAGCTCAGTTCTCTGGTCTGAGAGAGAGAGCTGAGAGTTGGCTAGAATTGCTCCTACAAATATGATGATGGACAATGGATGGCAGTGTACATCATGGAAATACTAGGGCCGGCGGCATATTAATATTTGCAAGGGATTTAGAGAATGTCACCTTTCTTTGTAATATTCTTCCGCATGTGGTGGCACTGGAGCTTCGGTTTCGTAATGTACCTTTTAAGTCTTTCTACTTGGAAGTTGGGATGATCCATGGTTCTTTCGTATTTTTGTGTAACTGATTTCTATATATACTAACTTAGAAAGAAAAAAGGGTGTTAGTGGTCCAATATTTGGTTTTTTTCCTTTGGTTTTCTGCAAGATTTATAGGCATGATTAGACCCATGTATATACCAAAATTCATCTCATTCATGTAAATTCAATTCAGCACTGTACAATTAGGCTTCAACCTCCCATCCATACCCCCATATGCAATAACATATATAATTCATGCCATCCCTGAGACAAATCCCACAAAATGGTGTTTGGAGTCAATGCATCATCCAAAGTCTCCAACTTGAATACTAAGACACTCTTTGGTGCATTTTTGAGCAAGTCCTTTTCACAAAGTTCTATGATCTAAGAACTTTCCAAACTAGCTTGCATTAACTTGTTTTGAGCAAGAAATCCTTTTCACGTGTTTGATCTAAGAACTTGCATGAACTTGGACACTTTTTTATTAATTGAAAAACATGCCAATTGTCTCTTCACAAACAAGAGTACAATGCTAAATTTTTCAAGACCTTAAGACTCTATAGTGATATGCATGAGCATAGGCCACATGTATTGCACCTTTGGATATGAAAAGACTCCACTTATATTGTAGTTTAAAAAATATATATATACATTCGTATATGTTGAGCACCTTGCTTAAATTTTGTCTCTTATTTCTGCTATGGGATTTGAGGTTTGTTTTCCTTCATTCAACTTGAATCCTGTGAATCATGTTTGATGTTCTGAATTGCAGTACAATGATGATTGTCTTCTGCATTGGAACTGCTTCTATGGTAATAATCATGATGCCAATCTGGGTTATGCACCAACCAGGGTTTTGTTTTTCAATTTTGTGATGTAGCCAAACTGGTGGTGATCATATAAGAAGATTTAGCCAAATTTGTCTATAGACCAGATATGAACGTAATTTTTTGTCAAAGAAACCATTTATGTTTTGGCGATCCCCTTGAACCTGTTGTAGAAATCTCCTTCTGGGTTACCTATAGTCTTCTATACCTAGAAGAGCTTTCATTTGTCAAGCTGGAGCCATGGATATGACACCCAAACCCTTCCCCCCCACACACTTTTGTTTTTTTTCTTGATACCTAGTGGGCCTCATGAGAAAATGAAAGGAAAAAATCAAATCAGAGCAGATGAATTAAGTTTGGCACGTTATTCAAGAAGCCATAAGTTAGCAATCTTATTGGATGCATAAAAAGTGGCAGAATCTGCTGCCAAAATCCTTCACATCTTTTGAATGTGGAACATTTAAACCTAACCCAAACCTAAAAATGGACAGCGCCAAGCCTGAATGTCCAATTCAGTTTCAGAATGTACAATTTTGAACCTAGATAGGATGATGTCTGTCAGCAGACTAGGTAAATTGTCATTTTCATGATCTATTTTGAACATTCCCCTGTTACTGGCAAACCCTAATCTGTGATGAAGTTTGGCTGGTTTACATAATATTATGTACATTATATGTAATCCAGATCCAAGATCTTGGAAATGTACCCTTCTACATTCTCAATCATAACCCACGTCAGCTTCATGACTTCTAATTACAGAAGAAGCTCAAAACCCTCGTTGTTGTTGTTGCTGCTACTTTTCCAATTAGGTAACTAAGAGGTTTATTTATAGCCAAATTTGGCTAAATTATTTGATGGATGATTGCCACTTGTATTACATCACAAGATTGAAAAGAAAAACAGTGCCAGAATTAACTTACAATGTGGCCCTCAATACCAATAACTTGGGTTATTGGCTTGATGATTACAAGTACAACACATACCTCGAAGGTGTACATGATGCCTCGAAACAAGGCAATGAGTGTGCCATCTGCCATAGAATACAACTTTGCCAGCAGAAATGGACAAGAAATCTAGGACATCCCTGGCCAAAGGCCATTGGTACCATATATATCAGTGTGACCAACTGAAATTAAATATACTAGCAATGTATAATGCACTAGCGCATCCCCACTGGTGCTCAGTGTATGACCCTGCAAAAATATTTCTTACGTCCCAGTTTAACTATTTACTTTTTTGCAACCCCACCCATAAAACTGAAACAGGGACCGTACTACTAATAACAAACCACCTGGACCAATCGTTATGATTGCCCAATCAAAAACAGGGAGCAGCAGTCAGATCATGCTCATTACACTCTTATCTAGCAGCTACACACCTTCGCTGCGCTTTATACCAGCCTCAGCAAATTGAGCCAATACCATTTTCCTTAGATGAACCGGCATATGTTGACGTTTCTTAGAGGATCTTAGACCATTGGATGAAGAAAAGTCAACATATGCCACAATTTCATTCTGAATACTATTTCCCACATCCAAACTTGTAGAGGTTAGAAACAGTGTTCTGCTTAATTTTCTGAAAAACCAAACATTCTACACAAATTCTCCTAATTTATTTTGGATGATTGGTACACCAATGAATCATTGCTACACAAACTTGGATCATAAATTGGGGTATTCGTCAAAAATTGTGACCAACATAATTAGAATTAGAAAGCGTTCAGAACGGATGGGGTGCAGAGGGGAGTGAAGGGGAGTAGAAAATTAGTCTTAGTTTTTTGGGAGGGGTGGCAAAGAAGATTTCACTTCAATTTGGTTAATTAAAACACTTGTCTTGTGCAAAACATTTCAATTTTGGCAAGTACATTTGTTTTGCAGCCGCCGCACCGAAGGGAATGCCACTTCAATTTCATCTGTTGGAGAGGTGAAGGCATGCAAACCCTTTGCTGAGGTGAAGGGGTCTGGAGGTGACCATCATTTCACTTCCCTCTTTTGGGAAAGGTGGAATATGCAAACAATATATTGAAGTGAAAACAACCATCACCAAGAGGTGATAGCCACTTCACCCAATTTAAAGTAGGAAAACAAGGGCCTGTGCCCGGCGGGCCACCGGCTGGTGGGTGGAGGCAGCCCCAAGGTAGGTGGCTCGTAAAAAAGGTATGCATAATTATTTCATTCTTATTGCAAGTATTAGAAGGGTAAGGTGTATATACCAGTCTTTATTTCTTGAATGTCGAACTAATTTTGCTTTGTGAAATTTGCTTCAAGGTTTTTGAAAAATGAGAAATTCAGCAAAATATTTGTGCAAATTATGAGGGAGATTACAACAGGTTTTTAAAAAATACAGTTCTGATTTGTCTGGTTTGACATGGTCAATTAAGTTTGGTTCAATTTTTTTTTAATCTTTGTTTTTATCAATGTAAAAGAAAGAAATGATATTAATTGATGTTTTGCATGTTCATTTCATTTCATTTAAAACCTTTTTATTGAACTACACTACCTTGGATTTAAATTATCAAATCCCATGCATGTAACTTTCATCAATAGAAATATAAGAAAAATAACAATTCAAATTTCAGATTTTGTCCACATTTCAAGCAATGATATTTCATTTTTAAAAATTGTAGAGTTGAAAGAGAATAAAAATAATTATATGATTATAATTTTTCACTAGTAAAAAAAATTATTTATTGGTATTTTTTTAAAGAATCAAATTTTTTATACTTTTGAACATTTTAAAATCATTTGCAAAGGGTAATGAATCCTATTTATTAAAGAATAAATGTGGAACACTTCTCTCTCAAGTCTTGATGCTGAATTTTTTAGGTGTGTGTGTCGACGCTTTTGCAAGCTGCTTGGGTGTGAAAGAAATTAAGTATTTAACGAAAGAATAAAATTGGGGGAATCACAATAATGTGATTCTACTATTTGGTTTGTAGTCAGAAAACGTAATCCATTAAAGTCGTTAATTATAGTTGAAAGGCATCAAATGTTAATAGAGCACCTGAGTGGACTGCGATCAACAACGTCGATCTTTTCCAAAAACACAACAAATAGTTACAGTGAAAAGTTTTCGTGGTTGGAAGGGGCCATCGCCTTTTGTTTTTATTTTCTTTAAAGCAGGAAAGAAATTATATTAATTATTTTAATTGCCCTGCTTTGTTAGCCAATAACATTTTATTAAAGCCCATCATAAAGTGTAGTGGATTCAAGATATTTTAGTGCTTACAGAATAGGTTGTTGATTCTCGTTCAATTTTTAAAAATATGGGACTTAGTTTTTGATCTTTTTATCTTACTAGTGTATGACTCAGTTTCGGTTCTGATTTTTTAATTAGGGATACTTGTGGTTTTGATTCTAGATTCACAAGTTTCAAGTTTGGGTCGGTTGCAATTATATTTGGCATTTATGCATGATTTGGGACCTGGTTTTTGGTCTTTTTATCTTACTGGTATATGACTCAATTCGGATTTCAATTTTTTAATTAAGGATAGTTGTGGTTTTCATTATAAATCCACAAATCTCAAGTTTGGGTCAATTCCAATTCTCAGTTTCATAAGATTCACTGATGTCGGATAATTTTCAGTTTTTCATTCATTAATTCATAACATCAATATAATAGGTTGTGGGTTCCTGTTCAATTTTTTAAAATATGGGACTTGGTTTTTGGTCTTTTAAATTACTAATATATGATTCAATTCTGGTTTTGATTTTTAATTAAGGATAGTTGTGGTTTTCATTCTAGATCCATTTTCAAGTTTGGGTTACTAATTTTCAGTTTCATAATCACCGGTGTTGAAAAACTTCCAATTTTTCTTTCATTAATTCATAACATCAACATGCACAATGAAAAAAAGTGAAAAGCTTTGGGCATATTCACAATCAGGGTACTCAAAAGGACAGTTTAACAAAAAAACATTTGCAAAAGACTATTTTGAATTTTTATTATATTTATTATTTTATAACTATAGTGGATTGGTATATGATTATAATTAGAATGATGTATTGTTAATTTAATTAAAAAATCCAAGAATAGATTGGATATAATATAAATGTCCTTTTGAGTTTTTTAAAATAATTTGAGTCTTTGTTTTAAGTATAATTTTCATTTTAAAGGAATCAAAAGGAATGTATTAAACAATGCAATTGACTTTAAATTTTTTTCATGGATAATTAAGTAATACATAAATCTATGTTTAACAACATGTTCATATAATGCATTTGATTAAATAATATACAATGGACAAAAAATTGAAAGTTACAAAATCCATTTTGAAAGGGCAATAAGGAAAATGATTCTTTTTTTTGCCAATTAGTTGATTTTTTGTATTCATTCGTCTTAGATTTTGTGGCCCCAAGTGTCGGCAAAATGTGTAGGAATTTTGCATGCAATAAAACATGTTAAATTGTATATAAAACTTATGTACTCATTTTTTATATATTTTTTAATTAAAATATTTATGCATGATTACTTATGCATGTGAAAAATCACCACCACCATGCAAATTATCATAATTTGAATTATCCAATATTTTTCACTTAAATTTATTCCATTTAGATTTTATATTTGGAAGAGAGCAAAAACAAAGTCCTTGAATTTTGTGTCAAAAAATGAGTACCCTAATTGTGAATATGCCCTTTTGTAATATTTTTTCCAATTTCAAGAAAAAAATTTACATGTCATTATTTGCAATTTATAATATACATAGAATTCAAATATCTTTAAGTTAATTGTAAAGGGTAATGAAACTTATTTATATTTTAAGACATAAAATTGGAACATTTCCACTTGCAAATTGTCCTTTAAAATTAAATAAAGAAAATTGGTCTATATATATATATATATATATTTAAGATGTTCATCTCAATATAAAATGGTGATGTATCATGTATTTATATATAATTTTTTTAAAAAACTTCATGTGAAAAAAAATTGAAGTTGAAATTCCTAACCAACAAAGATTGAGTACCTTTTTTTTTAATATGGTTTGCGTTGCATAATATTTGACAAAATATGAGATAATCAATGTGATGATAGTCAAAAGAAATGAAAGAAGGACATTACTTTCATGGCTTCACTTATTAGAAGTTCATAAACCAAGTGAACATTGCCATAGAAGAAAAAAATATTTCTTTGGTGATTAAAGAATCATTTAAAAAAGAAAAAACTTTTTTTATTATTAAAAAGCTATTATTGCAAAAGAAAGTTGCAATGGAAATACCAATATTTATGATTTAATGTGGGAAACCCTTGTAATTTGTTGTAGTTAGTAAGCCCCACTATAGATAACATAGATATGTGTTTATGTTCATACCTACTTAGTTGCATAAATATTTCCAAAAACTAGAAAAAACTACTCAAGTTTAAAATATGTATCAAAAGGTTTGAAAATTTCTACATTTGTCCACATTTGAGAAGGCGGATCGGTGCAATGCTGACAAAACCTTGGAAGCGGATTTATGCTTTATCCAACATACATCTTGTTGTTTGCTTTGCATGTAATAATGTAAACATAGAGTTGCTAGTTTGGCGACCTTTGTTTTTTGCTTTTGCCACTTTTGTTTCCAATGTTGGTTCTTGAGTTTATTGGTCGAAGTTTCTGTCACTGAATTAGTTAAAAAGTTGGCATTTTTGTGGGTTGTTTGACTGGGTTTTTCAAGTTCTAAATTTTTTGTTTTGCTTGTTCAAATGTGAAATCAAACTAGATCAAGACATCTTTGATGTTGAACTCAACAAGAAATCTTGCCAGTTGGTAAGGTGTAAAAGTTCCTAGGACAACTTTACATAACATCGCAATAGCCATGTATTGAATGAGGTGATCTTCAATATCAACACATGGGATATTGAATGTGTCCAACAAGAGTTTTGCATTACCTACAAAAAAAGATGCAATGAGATGTAAAGTTATTGAAAGAGAAATGTTGTAAATAAAATTATAGGAACAAGTTTTTTTTAAAGAAAAGTTAAAATTACTTAGAATCAGCATTTTATAAACCCCAAACATTCATGGATTGTGAAAGATGTGCTTGGGGTTTGTTAATGTAAGAGGTGAATTAGCTCTAAAGATAATGGGTTATTAAAGGGGAGTGAATTTAAGCAAGGGTGATGATTTTCAAAATTAAAATTTAGGTTAAATTTTTCCAACAATGTTGTTTCAAAATAGCTCTTCATTATGGTTACATTGTGAATTTTTCTATGTTAAGTTATTTCTCTTTTATGACATGGTGAAGATTATGATGGTGAGAATGCATAGCATGAGTTGTAGAAATTTGGCATTTTAACAGTAATGTCTCAGAAGACAAAAACATAAACAACTTGGGTAGATGCACAAATGAGTGGTTCACTATTGTGACATTTTTTGGTTTTGGCAATACCCATTTTGTTTTATTGTCTCCTAGCAAAACATATAGTGTCAAATTATTTAATTGGGAGTTGGTTTTAGATTATCAACTTGATTATGAGAATATATGTATAATCATTTCTTGAAAAAAAATCACTCGCTTTTACCTATGGACTTTTGAAACTAAAAAATAGGGATTGGTTTGTTGACTTGAGGTTTATAAAATTATGATGTTGACATAAAATTCCAATCCAAATGATTTGGAGTGACTAAGTATGTCAAATGTTGTTATTTAAAGAACTCATATTTGAAAACCTTATCTTGAAAACTTAACCATTTCATAATATTAGACTTTTATGTTCTCAAAATTGGCCCTTATTTCATAACTCCTTAATTTTATTTTTATTTTTTTTTGAATTTTTTTTTCACCAAAGCCAAGGTTTTTGAGGTATCTAAGTAGGCTTCCATGAATATGGACTTAATTTGTTTTTATACATGAACTTTATTACAATTTAACCAATGTTACTAGATTAAAAATTCAATTTAACACTATAACATGGACTTTGTGTGGACTATTTTTTTGTCCAAAAATGAGCCACTCATTAGTGCATATACCCACTTGTGGTTGTGTTGTTGCAGAAGCTTTGCAAATGATTTGCCCAATTACTTCTAGTTGTGGAATACTTACGTTCTTCAACAAGATCTTAAGGTAACTACCTCATAGTTGCCTTTCATAAGTTCAAATATATTTCTTACAATAGATCTTAACATTCACTATATCCAGGATTGCACATTTTTTCTTTGCTATAACTTTCAATTCATGCCTCTCCATCTCCACTACCCTTCGTTGTGCTTCTACCATCGCCTACACCTATGTGGATTGTTGTACTTCCACTTGCGCCTCTTTATATGGTTGTATTTTTGCCTCAACAATATTCTCCTCCTTTGCATCAGTTTGCACTATCTATGTTTCCACAAAGTGTTGCTCCACAACTTCGTCTTCCTCCAATTCTTCAATGAACATTGGATCTACTAATGTAACTCATGGTCATGTCTACTCTGTTACATGCCAACTTCTTCTAGTTTTGCACAAAAACTTAATTACAAATGCTCCAATTTTATATATATCGTGAATTATCATTTGCACAAATTGCATCTTTTCATTGTATGTTTTTCCTTCTGCACATTCTAAAGATGATGATAAATGCAACAACCTCACAACCAACGGTTGAATATTCAACATGCCTTCTCTTTCTACTTTTCTCAACTCCTCTTCTACTTTTATTCTTTTCAACAATTTTGCTTCCTCCTCTTGCCTTTGTTTGTACTCACTCCTCTTCACTTCTTTTTCTTTTGTTATTCTTTGTAGTTTTTCAATTACACTCCCTACACTCATGTTGCTATGAACTCCAAAACTTCAAAAATGCACATAACTTCTAGCAACAAATGCAAACTACTTTTGACAGTTACCCCATTTTTTTTCATCCTTAAACTTATGGCCCATCGTTATAAGTTTATGTGTCCCTTGTACAACCACATGGAAGCACTTCGCATCATCATTATGAATGAACACCATAGATTTCATCTTCCAATTATTCCACATCCATAATTTCCTTACATTAAATGTATTGACTCCACCTTGTTCGCCATGTACACCTTTTGCTAATTATGCCCATTTATTTGTTGATTGTTTCAACACATTTGTTGACTATGATAATTTAAAGAATTAAATATAAAAAATTGTAATTTATGAATTATTATTCTTTACCATTTTATAACCCATCCAAAAGGTGTTATTTTTTGGGTATAGGTTAGGAGTCTTAGAAAGGTTGAGATTTTGGGATTTTGGGTTTATTATGTAATGTGGTTTTTAAAGGTTTTGTGTTTAGGGTTTTTGGTTTGAGTGTATCATGGTTTTAAGTTTAAGGATTAAATATTGTCTTATGGCATGATTTGGGTTTGAAAGCATGGACGATTTAAGGTTTAAAGTTTTAGGAAAGCTTTTGGAGGATTATGGTTTAGTGTTTAGATTTTAAAATGATATTGATGTATAAGGGCATTTAAAGGCTTTAGGGAAAGATTTGGAATATTAGAGTTTAGGCTTTAGAACAGGTTTTGGAGGATTTGGGTTTAAGGTTTTATGGAAGGTTTTGTAGAAATATGGTTTAGTGACACACCCCCAAATTCCTTGAAAGACTCAAATGTGAGTCCCAAAGTGAAAATAATGGAAAAAGAAATTGTTAGGGTACAATTTCTTGCTCGTAGCACTTTGGGGGTAAAAGGGATGTCTGAAGCTCTAGGATGGGGATTAGGACGAGTGATAAGCGAGTCAATTATTCATATTGATTTGCACAAACCAAATAACAATTTTGTTAATGCATAGTTGGAGCACTTTTGGTGCATGAACAAGCCACGAACATACACGAATTCATAAGATTCACCACGACTTGGACTTGGAGAAACCACCACTTTTCCACTTATAATATTTTCTGTGCTTGGCCATAAGGACTACACCCAAATGTCATTTTTCCCAAGACTCCCAAGTTGGGAGTCCCGAAATTTTTGAAATCAGGACTCTGGCCACTTTGGAGGCTCATAATTTCTTGTGTAGACCTCCAATTGAGGCAAGGTTTAAAGAAAAGTTGTAGGTTTTTTCGAGAGTTTTCCAAAAATATATGACACACCTGCATGCACATAAATTCAGGGCAATTCTTTCTTTCGAACATAACTTGTGTTGTAAGTACTCAAATGGATAATATGACCATATTTTAGACATATAAATTTTAAGAGCTTTCCAATGGTATAAGGAATTTCTCAATCCAATGAGTTTTGACCTTTCAAATTGCTCTCTAAAGGTTCAAAAGTCCATTGGGATTTTAACTCCCAAAGTGGGAGTCCACTCGGGAATGTGTGGGTTCATTCCTTTACACTCTCCTGCACTTTTAGGAGTGTGAATGTGACTCTTGGGTTGCACTTTTGGCCTGCATCTTTCCATGCCCTTGCTTCGGTCGCGAGTCCAAGGTTAGGGTTCTAACAATTAATGTTTTGAGGGTTTAGAAGTAAATTAGGGTTTATGGTATTTAGGGTTGCAAGGCTTCGAGGAGGTTAATGGTTCAAACTTGGCACTAAGCTATAATGAAGTTTTGGAGGGCTAATAAATCTTAGTATATTATCTTGATGGTCCTATTCACATTATAAATAAAGATGTGTGTGTTCCATTTCCACATGTACATAAATTATACATTAAATCGATGCCACAATAAGCAAAGTCCAAGGTAAGGAGAGACATTTAATAACATTGGATGTCTTGAGGGTGCAATTATAATGGCATACCTTAAACCAATGTTAAAGACTTATTAGTGGGACAAGCACACTAATACATTTAGTTAGAGGTGGATCTAGACTTTGGCCTTTCCCATTTTGGGGAACCCATTGAAATAATAATGTAGAATGATGAAATTGCAATCCCTAAAAAATAAATAAACAATTATCATGAAGGCAATGTGAGGGAAATTGAGTGCAAATCAATTCTACTTTCTAAACCAATTATTATCATTTATTAACTTTACTACTCATATAAATTTAATATAATCAAATATTGAACATGGTAAATTTCTTCAAAAAGAGTCCAAAAGTCTAACTAGTAAATTAATGATGAACTATTTAAAAGTCTCAACATATTCAATAAGTGAATTAAAAAGTCTTAGAATGACATATAGAATGTGTCATATTCTTGGCCACCACTTCAATTTTTTGTAATGTCATGCATTGGATTCAAATAGGCCAATGAAATTTACCCCAACACTCATAATGTTGTCATTTGATTTCCCAAAATAATATTTAATTAATTTTTATATAATAATATTTGATTAGAATTCAATGACAGATTGAATTACAATGTAATAATATTATTTTATTTTTTCTATTTTTTATTAATAATATGCTAGTATATAACAATTATAGTTTGTATCCCATTTTCTCACCCCACTAAATGATCCATCAAAGAGATTTTTCCAATGTTTTGTTTAGAAAACTTGATCCTAACCACCAATTTTTTTTTTAAAGTCCAAAATTAATAGTTTAATCCAAAAATAATTAAATGCAATAAAATTAATTAAACATGGCAAAAGAAAATTATTATTGTGGTTAAAACATGGTTAACCATCATGATGGTTAAATAATTACTATTGGTTATATACAATTAATATACTTAATAACATATTTCCTAGGGAACATGTTAAGTTCCTATTATGTATAAATGGATCATAAATCAACTATATCTAATTGAATAAATTGATCATATTGAATACGAAGTCTAAATTTAATAACAATAATCTAATTATTTTAATTTAATTTCAGTAATAATAAATATTAAAGTATTAACTATTAATAAATCAAGAAGTTGTTTGTTACGCAATCTCCAACTCCACTTGTTTCTTCTAGACAATATTGTTTTACTACCCTTGAAGTCTCAAATATGCATGATAGGTTTCAGATGTATTACCATTTAAAGTGATGTCAACAACATTGTTATTTGGAATCTAATAAAACCTCAAAGAAAATATTCAATCTGAAGTGTTTATGGTTGGTGCTAGCTAGGTTTGATTATATGGGGCTTGTGGAAGGAACAAAAGGTGAATCAAATGAGCTAGGAAAAGGTTGAAGAAGAGCTATACAAGGAATTTAGTGTTCTTAAGGTAGCCTATGTGTTGTTGAAGAATATAGGACAAGTTATGTAAGCAAGTGCTTGGGGGGGGGGAGGGAGGGGAGGCGGAGATATGCTACATTATTCTGAATGGGATGGATAGTTTTGTTGAATTTGTTTTTTATTTTTTTTGTAAAACCTAGCTGGTGAATAATCCAATTTTTTCATTAATTGAGAATTGTCAATTTTTTTATAACATGTTAGATCAAATTTTGATAAATAGTGAATGAAGGATTGGGAGTTAGATCCTATTTGTAGATTAGTGGTGCATGAGTTGATAGAGAAGTTGAAATAGTTATATCATGTGTATGCTTATTCATATTATTAAACATGTTAGTGCTACTCACATGCATCTACATGTTTCGATGCTTAAGGATAAAAAATTCATTTTGAAGGTTTAAAAATTTATAAAATGTAATTTATGAATTAATATTTTTTACCAATTTTGAGATCTGATTCTATTAAATTTATATGAATAGTTGTAGTAACATTAGTAAGTGATAATAATTGGTTTAGAAAGTAGATTTAATTTGCACTTGATTTCCCTAACATTGCTTTCATGAAAATGGTTTATTTATTGATCAAGGATTACAATTTCACCACTTTACATTATTATTTTAATGGGTACCCCATGATGGGAAAGGCTAGAGTTTACATCCACCTTTAACTAAATGTTAATTTAAGTATCAACATATTCAATAAATGAATTTAAAAGTCTTAAAGTGACATCCAAAGTGTGTCATATTTCCCAACATAATGATTGATTGATTTCTATATGATATAGTTTTCAATTGGAATTCATATCGAATTACATAATAATATAATTTAAAACCTTGTTATTTTTATTAATAATATGCTAGTACATCTAATTTACATTTATAATTTCACATATTATCCCATTGTTTGTTAACATTTAAACTAAATTTATTAGTGACATAGGAATATCAAGATCATAATTTTAATAATAATACAATATTATATAATTATTATATAATTTGGCTATTAACAATTGAAATCATATACATATTCAAGCATTTGAAATCATTCACACAATGTAAGTCTAGGTTAAACATGGCCAAAGACTATTATTATTGTGGTTATAAACATGGTTAATTTACATCATGATGGTTAAATAATTACTACCGATTAATATATAATTATATGCATATATAAATCTAATATATTTTTGTAATAATATATTTTTTACACATGAAAAATGCATTTATTTATTTTCATATTTAATTTAATATGATATTAAATTTTTATTGTGAAAATAAATTACATATTTCCCACTCCTTACACTTTTATTTTATTTTATAATTAAAATATAAAAAATTATTTATAATATAGTTTCATACTTTTACCGTTAAATTTTATTTCAGCATTATATAATAATATTTAATTTACTCACACCAATGAATATTTTAAATGGATTTTATATCAAGACTTATAATTATTTTTAAAAATTTGATATTAAAGGTTCTTATGTTACCTATATGTATAACAATTTTCTCTTTTTGGCAAAAAATCACCAATGAAAGGGAAAAAAAAATTGACTATTTTTTTTTGGCCTAGAATTACCTTCTCAACTACAAGTTCCTTTTTCCTCCTTCAAGGGTATTCATGACAATGTGAACTAGTCTTCTTGGAGTGTGATGAAAGTGAGTTCACAATTTAATCCTTTCATGTGCAAACGTATCAAGAAGATATGCTTGTTGTTAAGCAATTTGACTCCACTTGCATTTGGTTTTAGACTCTTCTGTAAAACCTAGCTGGTGAATAATCCAATTTTTTCGCACTAATTGACAATTATCAATTTTTTTTGTAATATGCTGGATTAATTGATAGATGGGGAATGAAGGATTTGGAATTGGATCCTATTTGTAAATCAATGGTGCATGACTTGATAGAAGAGTTGAAATAGTTATATCATTTATAATCATGATGGTGCTAGTCACATGCATGCACATAAAATTTTGGCACATTGAGTTTTGAGTGTGGTTTGGAAACATTAGAATTCCACAAGATTTTCATATTATATAACATCATGTTTATGGTGCCACATGCACCTAGTATATATTAGGCGATAGTAACAAAATGTGGTTTGGAATCACTAACATTCCATCAAGTTCTCACACACAATAGCATGTCTAAAGACCACTTTGTAATTGTATAAAAATTCCTCTTGCAAATCATATATTAATATGCAAGAACTAGATTTAGACTTAAAAACCAAAATCAATCGGTCAATTTATAATATAAAACTAGGATCATTTTTAATACCCATTTAAAAACTGAATGGGTGTATTATTTAGTATCATTTTGCATGACAATAGGTTTTTTCATTGTATAAATTATTGATATTTTCACAGTGATACTAGCTTGAAAATGCCACATTGATCTACCCTAAACAATTTCTATTTTTTTGTAAGTCTAGTTGCCCCATAGATAGAATCAAGCACAATGACAAGATCGGCATGGAAGTGACAATGCAAGGAAGACAAAAAGAAGTCAAGCACATGAGAGTGTGTGCTACTAAAAGCAAAAATATCAATAGGTCACCTAGAATCAACATTGGGAATGGATGGAAAGAGTTCAAGACAACTAATGAGTTGAAAGTAGTTGTAACTATGAAAATTTGTAATGAGTTCTCACATTTTGAAGGATATTAAATTGAAGGATAACTTATTTACAACTTGTTTTCAAAATCTAATTTAACACCACAATGTGTATGAAAATGGCCAAAGAAAAGTCATTGTTTTTTAGTACTTTATTATAGATGAAAAAAATTGTTTTTGACCAATATTTGTGAATTAAGGGACACCCACCAAAATAATGGGCATTCACACTACAATAATGGACATCCACATCAAAACAATATATTAACCATGATTGATTGATAGGCTATTCGAATTGAAGTGGGCTTTCACATCAAAATATTGAGATAAAAAATGAAATATTAACCATGTAGGCTAAAGTCTAGTATATTTCAAAGAACATCAATGTGGGAGAGAAGGGATAAAGAGGGATGGTTGCCATCTTGTGTTGAATTTGAAATGTTGGTTTTCTACTTGAGTGACCTTAAGGATACTAGCTCAAAACTTAACATGAAAGGACAAAGGCAAGCCCAAAAAAAGGTGACTTAAAATATATTAAATTTATTGTATAACTAATGTCAAATTGAGTCATTGATTTGTCATTAACATTATAACAAGTCTAGGTTAATATGTTATTAGGGTTTTATAAAATTCATGAAACCTAGCTGCACAAAAAGGTATTTAAGGCATGCCCATTGCCATGTGCATGACATTGGGCCTTCATGGCAACCACATATGACCCTATCATTCACATATAAATTGCTATGTCATTGCTATGTAGTGGCATCGTAATGGATTTTTTTTATGGTCAAATTTCCATTAACAAAAGATATATCACAAAATAAAATAAAATTATAACCATGGAGTGAAAATTTGATTTTACACATGTTGAAATATATTATTACACATTAAATAATTTTTATGTGTAAAAATGAATAAAAAATATAATTTAAAAAAATTCCTAAGGGCTTGGAGAATATTTTTCATAATTATTACATGCCCCATCTATTGACCATTAATTTAAGTTGAATGAATTTTTAAATAATTTTACTAACCAAGGATCATATATGAAAATATTCCATACCATGGATTTGAAAATGTCAATGATAATAGCCATTTTGCTACATTCCATAAAATTTGCATAGTTTTGAAATTTAAAGGGGTGAGGAACGTGAATGAAAAGGTCTATTGCAATATTATAAAATTGAAGGCGTAATAATATGTGCACCAATTTTTTATCCTTTTTCCATTTAGTTTATTTTAGTCTACTATCCAAGTGAAATAACACATATTTAATTAATCTAAAATTTTACAAAAGTTTGAAAATCTAAACAATAACTTGAAAATGTTATATTTATTCAAACTTTCAATTATAAATCACTTGGTGGACATCATGACTGGAAGGAATAGCTCAAAAAAAAGAAAAAAATTTAGCCTTGTGGATATGTGTTCAAATCTATTCATGAAGGAAAAAATAAAATTCAAAAATAAAAAATATGTAGGATTGTTGATCATGATTTATTGCAACAAGAACAAGATCTGATTTGAAAAATAAAGTGCAAGATTCACAATGTATAATAAATCTAGTGCTATACGATATCAAGCTTTGGGAAAAAAAAATCAAAGTTGTGAGCTAACTTCTCCTTTGGGGGACGAGTTGAAATCATGAACTTATGATGATGAGTAGTTTGATGATGAAAATAACAACATGGCATAAGTGTTGCAATGTCAACTGAAAATTTGTAGATTCGACTAAATGTTGAATTCAAAACAAATCAAATTGTGCAATTATTTATCTTCCATAATTGTTGCTAATAAAAAAAAATCAACAATAGCTATGAGAAATAGAACATTTGAATAATTACATATATTTTTAACTCAACAATGCAGTGCAATCTATAATTTATCTTCGTTTGTGGTTACAACACATGCGCCAAGTTGTTAGGTTCTTGTTATTAAAAAAGAATCTACAACTCTATACACAAAATCGTAAACCATAACCTCAAACTTGGGTGTGGATATGATTAAAAAAAACCAATGAGATTATTATACCTAAAGGATTGTGAATCTTTTTTCACTTTTTTGTATGAAAGAATTTTGGAATGAAATATTTTGTAACTTATCATTAAAAATACATATAATTGCCCCAATATATCACATGTTTTGTGTTAATCATTGTTGAATAAATATGAAATTTTCAAAGTGTGTAAATTTTTCCAGATTTTATGTTTCATTTTGAAAATTTATCATAATTTTGACATACCAAAATATGTTAACTACTTTAGGGTTTTCTTTTTTGTATTATAAACTACAAAAAAAAAAACTATGTCATTCACATTACACCTCGTTTACATGCTGTTAAGGACTTTTCAAAAAACTTAATTTTGAAAAATACTTTGAATTTAAAAAAATTAAAATTCCACATCTTTTTAATTCTAAGTATTTTTTGAATGTGGGTAGTATGTTACGATCATCTAATTTTTTACCATCAAAACTATTTTATTAAAATAATCTTTATTTAGTCTTTGGTAAAATTAATCACAATTTGACGCAACACTTACTCAAATTCAAACGTCCTTTATTAAAACCAAAACCCAAAATTTAATCTACTAATTTAATAATTTGAATTCCTCAACATTCATATTAATCATTTTGCATAACTTGGAATGATTGACATAATATTAAAATGTCAAGAAAAAAACATATGTAAAAAAATTCATAATTTTCACCACTATCCAACATGGTGGTTTTTGGCTCCTTTCATCGTACTCACACCAACCCTTTAAACCCCGAAAAATAGAAATATGTTGAATGGTACACCACATCGAAACCAAAATATGATTCACCTACAACAACACAAACAATTATGACATGGTGGCCATTAAGAGGTTAATTTAGAAAAGAAACAAAGTTTTGAAAAATTCAATAAGAAATGCAAGTTATAATGTAACAATTTTGATCTCTGTTGGGTAAAATGCCTTCAACATAGAAAAATGAAATACAATGATATACATAGAAAAATTATATATATTGTTGCATTCCATTTTTTTGTGTTGAAAACAAACATACATATAGACACATAGAAACCAATTAAATAATTAAATTATGAATATTTATTTTGGTTTGAAATTCATATTTGAACTATATTGAATTATTATAAAAAAAACATACAAACATAATATCCACATGAAACACACACACGAAACAACACAAATACTTACATTCACACCCGCACAAAAAAAACACACTAAAATATGTACCGCACACCAAAATATCTATGATGTACATGTGATGACCTATAATTTTATGTATTTTTTTTAACACACATTTCCTTTTTATACATATAAACAATAAAAAAATGCAAAGAAATGCAAACACACATCCACATACATATATATACAAACATATACAACCAAACATCCATACATACATATACATTTATACATGGATACAACTTAAACTACATATAAATAAACAAATATCATACAATTTACAAATTTACAATGATTTAGTTGGTCCATATGCAAATTTCATTTAAACCATGAATTAGGACATATTAGTACAACAATCATTTCTAAACAAAATCCAATATGAAATGTTACCATAGTAATGGAAGAAAATTATGTATTTATTCAACCCTATATAATCAACAATAAACCTTATAATTCATCTTTAAACCATAAACCTTAAATCTAAGCCCTATACATTAAACTATAGAAACATTAAATAAATATCTCAAAGTCAAGCACTTAATAAGTATTTTATTACTTTTCAGTTATTTATCAAGGATTAGTGTGTGCTTGAATGATAAATTAAATAAATTTTAATCTTTAATTTAGTATTGATTCTAAGTTCATGAACACGAACAATTTAGTAAGATATTTAATAATTACATAATAATTAGTTATTGACATTTTACTACGTAAAATACACTTAAATATATATTAACAAAATAACTTGTTCTGAAGTACTGAATAGTCATTAATTAATTTAGAGGTATGTTTAGAAGGTAAATTTGTATAATTCAATACCCATTTATTACTCAACAATATTTATTCAAAAATCTAAATCAAACCACCCAACCACTTTGTAAAACAATATGATTCCAAATGGATTTAACATTTATCCTTGAACTTCCATGAATTTTTTTGGGTTTAGGGTTTAGGGTTTACATTAGTGTCTACATAACTAGGTAGATAGGTAAATACACATGCCTACTTACTTATGTAAATTATAGGTGAATCAGAAAATTGTTTTCATATGTAGGTAGATAATAGGTAGGTAGGTTAATAGGACATAGGTAGGTAGATGATAGGTAAGTAAGTAGGTAGCTAGGTAGCTTAGTAGGGTACAGTCATATTATAAAAAACCAAGGACTATGTTGACAATCCTTAATTTTAGCATATCCTAATTTTGAAAAATCATAATTAAATATTTTAAATAGTAAAAAATCAAATTGTTTTGTTGCATCATGTTTTTAAGTGAATGAATTTTCATCCCAAAAAAAATTGTGTAATTTCCAAGGTGTTTTGGTGGTTAGAAAGTAGTGGAAAAAGAGGTGTTTACAATTTTTTTTAAATTTCACTCATCCTTAATTACATGTTAATGTTAACCATTCATCTTCCAAATTTATGGAAAAACATAAATGGATGAGCCTAAAAGTATGGCATGAAAAAAAAAATGAAAACATGCCCTTAATTGTCCTTATGTGGATGTATTTTTATTATCTTTAAATGTGTTTATCACCTTTAAAAAATCAAAATTAAAAAGACTTCCTTAAAGACAATATGTTTCTTTTTGTTTAAAGAAAGGCAAGGCTACATTTTCATGTAAAATTATATGTAATTTAAGGTCAATTGCAAATTTGGGGTATACATTGCATGGGCAAAATTTGAATGATTAACATTATACATGCATTGAACATAATGTATAATGAAGATTAAAGGTTTGAAGTAGAAATTTAGTTGTTTAGTTAAAAATCAAGTGAAATCCATCCAATACCCATTCCAAAATCTTGGGAATTAAACTTAGATTCAATATTGTTTTACAATATGGGATTGGATGTGGATGAAAATGAAATCATAAGATCATCCATCTGGAAGTTAGGGTTAGTATAGTGCATGTCTTGAATCCCTGTTGTTCCCATTTGTAAAATTGTCCTTTTGTTTCAACATTGAAGTAACAACGTAGCATAAATGTTTTTTAATTCATCACTTTGCAAGCCTCATTGTTAAAGTTTTGATAAGGCGCTACCATTCTTCCTATTCACAAAGTTTGCATTGAAGTTCCATTATTCTTGCTAAAGTTTTTAACGCCTATGTTCAAGTATGATGTGCATGAACCCATTTTTGAGCTTTAGTTGCCATTGCCTTCTACCCACCAAGATGATTGTTGCAAATAATTCAAACCAGGCTTAAGGAATTGTTGCAGCAAGCTTACAACTCCATGTCATTTTTTGTTTGTAAGTTTGTCTTGTAAAGATGACAAAGATTGCATGAAGGGAACTTTGTCCAAGCATAATCATAGATTATCAAATCATGTGCATTTAGGTCAAGTCAAAATTGTGAAGTGAATAGGTGCAAAGACGATGAAGGTATGACTAGATCTTGATTTAGGTAATCTTCAAGCCTTTGTATTAACCTCTATTTTTATTTTTTTTGTGTTGCACTTGCATATGGTTTTAAAGCACATTTATTTGCATCCATAAATTTTGATCTTCATCATTAGATTTGCATTTTTGCAAGCAATCTAAATAACTAGTATTTGTTAAGGAGAAAATAGTAGGATTGTTGTAAGAGGTATTCAAATTCACACTTAAGAAAATTGGGTCTTGATATAGGAAAATTTATGCCGTTGGAGTTCAAGCAAGACTCATAGCTTTGATTGGAGGCAAAATAAAAAAGGAAGTTGCCTCCACAAATATACATGATTTAGCTTGCACCAAATGTGGAACAACTTGGACTTCTTTTCACAGACTTTGAGGTAGAACAACAAGTGCAACTTTTGAAGCTTGTGTTGAATGTTAAGAGCACACAACCACTAGTGATCTTTCCATTTGTTTTTCTAAAACAATTGTCAAAACAATTGTTTTTGGAATAAGAGTAGTTGGGGATAGTAAGAATAGGAGTTTTCCCACTTTGATGTCTCATCCATGCTTGCACCTTTTTTTTGGAGACCAAGGGGTTCAATAGTCAGGACAAGCAATGTTTTGTTGGAGCTTAACTTGGTGTGAAAGGTTTTGTGTGATTGTAGGCAAGAGTGGGAGGTGTGGGTGTTTTCCATCCTAGTGCAGAAATGACAATAACCAGTTCTAATGATCATTATTTAAGTTGTTTTCCAACTCCAAAGGACATAACTAGATAAGTGTATTCCTTTTGTGTGTGTAGGTGACATGTTCCTCAATAACATTTGTCTTCAATGGTTATGAATTCAAAGACGTGCATTAATTTAAGGTTTAAAAGTGTTAGAAGATGGTAAGCATGTTTGTGAATGAAAATTTAAAATATTTTAACGTAACTTGTAATTGCAATTTGTTGATGTCTTTATAGGGGTAATTTGATTAATATCCAGATGTAATTGTGGGAGTGTTGGAGATGTGGTCACACAACTCGCACGTACCTAGATGTAATGGTATTTCAAACAATGGAAATGTTTTAAAGAATATAAAACAAATTGAAGGTATGCAAGCACATTCTATTACTTTATGTTGTTATGACTTTTGTGATTATTGTTTAGGATTGTTGCATGCATGTACATGATAAGGAAGAATTTGAATACTGTTTATTGTAGCTACATGTCCACTACTTGCTACCTGGTTCTTTGTTATTGAATTACAAATTTTCTACCATAATAATCATGGAATTCTTTTGAACATGGGTGTATGAGTTTATTTTTGATGTAATGTTCTTTGTCAAAGACCAAAATAGGAATGCCACTCAACTGTACAAGCCACACACTAAAAACTCTAATTTGTTAGAACTAAAATTTCATTTACTTTAGGTCATGGAATACCCACCAATTTTCTAACTTGTTCTTAATATTCCACAAGACTAAAATGGCCACAAGTAATTTGCATTCCATGAACATTCTTGTTTTTACTTACTTGATGTCATAATTGTTTATGACTACAAATGCTTAAAGGGAGGTGAGAAAGGCAATGATGGCCCTTGCACTAGATGTGGCTTCAAAAAGGGTTTATGGTGCTAACCTTCCCCAAGGACTTCAAATGAGTTTGCCCAAGTTGGTGAGGACAAGTTTCCTATGGAAGAAAATGAAACAATTTTAGATTGATGTGCCTAGTTAGTAGCATTCAGATATGGTTATTTTCACCTCTCCTATATACAATTATAGCTATCCATTTAATAGTAAATGATGGCATGACTTCTACACAATGGAGAATTTATACTGCCATTACATGTTCACCTTTTTTGGATGGGATATGCTAGAAAACACTTGGCGGCCAATAGGCATTTTTTGGATTGACAATGTTAGAAAACAACTAGCAGCCATTTTTTGGATCGGAAATGTTAAAAAATGCTTAGCGACTGCCAAGCATTTTCGAGATTGGAAATGGTAAAAAACTCTAGGCAACTGCCATGTGTTTTATGGATCAACAGTTTTAGAAAACACCTTGACATCACAAGGCATTTTCTAGCCCAAAAATCATAGAAAATGCTTACGGCCACTAAATGTTCTCTGGGTTTGAAATCATAGAAAACACCTAGTGACCACCAAGCATTTTTTAAATTGGAAATTGTAAAAAATGCATCGCGACTGCCAAACGCTTTTTGGATAAAAGAAAAGTGGGAATCCCAAAGAACTTTTTTGCATAGGTATATTGGGGGTAGAGATGTTTAGCGACCACCAGACGTTTCTACACAGGGATATTAGGTGTAGAGATGCCCCGTGACCACCAGGTGTTTTTGTGCAGTTATGTTGGCCGTAAAGACACTTAATGACCACTAGGTATTTTCACACATTAATATTGGGTGTAGAGGTGCATGGTGGCTGCCAAGTGTTTTTACACAATATTGTTAGGTGTAGAAATGCCCATCGACCGGTTGTTAAGCATTTCTATGTAATAATGTTAGCTTATAATGGGTGGGTTGCAAAAAAAATGTTATGGCCAGAATTTTGATCATTGATTTAATGTCGCATTCCGTTTATTCTTGGCTTAATAGGATATGGACAATAGATTCATATTTGGTAGCTCTGTTAGTATTTGGGACACAGGTAATAATGAAAGGGTGAGGATTGGTATTGGAACATGTAAAGATACATCAATTATTCCTATATATCGACCCTGTGGAATGGAGACTACATAGTGGTTTTAATTGAAGCTGTGAATGAGGATTGTGAACAACATAAGTTATTATGTCCAATTCCAAGTGTGAAATACTATGGATAAGAGGTGGGAATAGAGGTTTTTTGGCCCTACAAGTATATGTTGATGAATGATGAAGAGGTTGTGATGGTGAAAGACCAATGTCACATGATAGTGGATGGGGTGAATAATCTTTTGAAAAAGTGAGTTTCATGTAAAGATGATTCCCTGGCAAAGAGTTCTTGGGTTGAGAACATCCATGATGTGGAGAATATGGGTAATACAACTGAGGATTTGCATAATGAGGAATTACGTGGTGAAATGATTTATATATCTGAAGATGGTGTGGAAGGGTTTGTTGGGGACTTTGGGTTTGATTCCATGAGCAAGGAAGGAAATGAAAATAATATTGTAGAAGGCAATGAGGAGGTTGGTAGTGAAGAAACTTTTGAATGAAATAAAAAGGATTATAATTAGGGGAATGCATGCGTGAATGATGACATAGTGCATGGCCATGGTGTGAGAGGGAGACATTCAAATATAGTGGGAAGACGTCGGTCTGAGCGGCGAGGAGTTGAATGTGACCTTTTAGACAATGTTGGGGTTTTCCTTCCAAAAGATCATGTGGTTCCATGTGACCCATAGGAAGCAATTATTGATGATCAGCTTGGGGAGGACCATGTTGGGCTTTGCATCTTGTGTTGTCCTATGATAATGTCAACAATGATGACCATTTGGAAATGGCCATTGGCTTAAACAATTCTTGATAGGTAACCCCTCATAGAGCATTTAATTTTCATTTAATGAAATTCACATACCATATGTTGATGATGTGGGAATAATTAGTGTAAAGAAAAAGAAATGTTCATTTAATATAAGGAAATGTAATGTAATTGACTCTAAGGGTTCCATTTCTAGAATTGAAAAAATGATGTCAGAAAAGTTTATGCACAATGTGGGTGTGACAAAGTGTTGCACCATGAATTGTTGTCAACATTTCCTCATGAAAAGACCTTGTTGTTGAGAGAAGAGTTTTCAAGTTTGTCATTTGAAGACCACAAAACTTGTGGTTTAGATATTCCAAGAAGGTTGCATACGGGGGAATTGGTAGTGGATTAAAATTTACCACTATTCAAGGTTTAGACATTTGTGAAATTGCTTGGTACTATATCATTGGTCTCTCCAAGTCGACATATATGTTGTACAAATTAGATAGCAAACAATGTTTCAGTTTCTACCACATGGGAATAAAGGTCCGCATAAATTACATATGTCAACTCGGCAAGTGGAATCCAATGTTCAATCAATGATTAATTTGTCTACAGATATAATGTAACATCAAATGAAAGGGATTGGAAATGGTAGACAAGATGTGCGACTTCTTTTGCCTGAAACATGGAAGAGTCTGCAAGAATGCAATGATCAAGTGAATTATATGGAACAACCAACATTTTTTGTTCCTATTTGGTAACAAATGCCTAGTGATTGTTGAATCTTTTTCATGAAAATTTATATTTTTAAAAACTGAAATGTATTATTGAATGTATATTTGAGGGTATACATATATCGTGGAAAGCCTACTATTTCTTTTTTGTATTTGTGGGTTTGTAAGTAAGCAAGGAATCAAACATTGGAGGTTATGAATAGGTTGAAGAAAAGACACCATTTGAATGTCAATGTGTGAAAGCAAAGGTTTGTGTTTGTGAAATGCACTATTTATGAATCCTTGAAGGACTTGATATCCAAATTGAAAAAAAATGGCAATGAAGTTTTAAAATA
>Ga0116230_10000578_pt1 | contig 32514 bp, 39 predicted proteins | sample S1TSphfallax_3_FD_88678 | JGI IMG/M metagenome (GOLD analysis project Ga0116230, IMG submission 88678) | Host-associated microbial communities from peat moss isolated from Minnesota, USA - S1T2_Fd - Sphagnum fallax MG | ecosystem: Host-associated > Plants > Peat moss > Unclassified | place... | reverse complement strand
ATCATTTCGATAGTCGACGGTGTCGCGATGGTCACCCGCGAGCCGCTCGATCGGTTGCAGCAAATCATTTCGCAGAGCTGGTACTGGATCGGCGGATTTTGCGCACCCTCCGATACGACCACGACGCCGACCACGGTGCCGACGGCGACCAACGCGAATTACAAGCGCGCGGTGATGATCGAGCATATCGGTTAAGGAACGAAAACATGGCGACGGGTTCAACTCAACCGTTCCGGCCGGCCGGCACGGCCAGCGTGGCGGCGTCAACGGCGTCCGCCGCGGTGGCTTTGGCTGGCGGCGGGCATGCGGTGCTGGTCTATAACGCCTCCGGCGCGACCGCGTTCTTTCGGCTGGGTGCCACCAGCGGTCTGACGGCGGTCGCAACCGATACGCCGGTGCCGGCGGGCGCGAGAATGCTGGTGGATGGCGGGCCGTTTGTGTCTCACGCGGCGGCGTTGCTCTCTGCCGGGACCGGAACGGTATATTTCACGCTGGGCGACGGGGATACGTATTAATTATGTCCGGAACGGCGCCGACCGCGTTCACCGATGCCCAAAAAACCGATGTGCGGCGGTTCTGCGGCTATCCGGCCTATGGCGCCGGGGCGGCGGGTTTCGAGTCGTGGCGGTTTTTCCAGGCCTACGGCACGCTGGAATACCGGCTGAACAATCTGGCGCCGGCGGAAATCGCGGTGACGCTCCAGTATCTGAGCACGCTCAACACGCTGGAAGCGGCCGTGCCGCCGGCCTCCGACAATCTGGATACGGACAGCGCCGCGGCCTGGACGCATAACCAGAACGAGACGCGCGACCGGCTGGCGCTGTTCGATGGCTGGCGGCGGCGGTTATGCGGGTTTTTGGGAGTTCCGCCCGGCCCCGCGCTGGCGGATGCCGGCATCACCTTGATCGTGTGAGCTGATGGACGGGATCAAACTGGCGGACCGGCTGGCCTATGGCGCCGGATGCGCGGCGCGGCGCGTGGGGTTCTTGCATGACGCGTACCGGCCGGATGGGCCGGCGGCGCCGATTGACCTCGCAAACCGGTTCCTGCGGCTGTGCGTGGCGTTTGTGCTGCCGGGCGGCGGCGTGGCGGGGCCCAGCGGGTTTGGCGTGCCGTTCCGGCAGGCCTGGGCGGATTGGAGCTACCTGGCCGTGGGGGATTATCTGGCCGGGCCGGAGGGGACGGTGTTCGTGGCGGCGATCGAGCCGCCGAAGCCGATGCTGGTGGTGATGACGAATGCAGTCGTGAACCTGGCGCGGCCGGCGCCGCCGGTGCTGGCCGGGCTGAACCCGTATGGCGCGGTGCTGCCGGCGACGCAGACGGTATTGCTGTCCGGCTTTCCGGCGAGCCTGCTGGCGGGCGGGGTGGATGACCGCACCCGCGCCGGGCTGCCGGATGACACAAAACTGCCGGGCTTCACGGCGTTGCTGCCGGCGATTCCCTGCGTGCAGCCGCATGTCGCGGATATTTTGTCCAACGAGCGGGGCGAGCGGTTTGTGGTGACCGCGGTGGAGCAGGTGAACGGCGTGTGGCGGCTCTCTCTGGTCCAGGCGGTGAGTTGATGGCCGACCAGGCGGATGTCGAGACGGCGCTGGCCGCGCTGGTGGCGAATGCGCTGTACCCGAACGGCACCGCGGCGGCCGGGGCGGTGGCGAATTTGTGCCGCGTGTATCGCGGCTTTCCCACTTCACCCGCGCTGGATGCGGACCTGGCGGCCGGGGCGGTGAACGTATCGGTCGCGGCGGCGAACTCGCCCGTAAAGAACGTCACGCGCTATCCGCGTGTGTGGCGGACGGTGGCGCCGGTGCCGGCGACGCTGACGGTGACAGTGGCGGCGCAGACGGCGAGCTTTGCGGGTGCCTGCGCCGTGGGGCAGCTGGCCGGCGTAGCGGCGAATGGCGCGCTGTTTCCCTACGCCGTGCAGGCAAGCGACACGCCGGCGACGGTGGCGAGCAATCTGGCGGCGCTGCTGCGCGCGGCGGGTTGGCTGGTGGATTACGCGGGCAGCACGATCAGCGTGCCGGGCGCGTCCCTGTTCACGGCGCGGGTGGTGAACGGTGCCGGCGCATTGCAGGAGATCAAGCGGCAAGAGCAAGATTTCCGTATTTCGCTTTGGTGTCCCGATCCAGCGTCACGTGACGCGGTGGCGCCAGTGATCGACGAGGCGCTGGCGGCGCAAAAATTTATCGCGCTGGCGGACGGGTCTTATGGCCGGCTGATTTTCTCGGGTTCCGAGGCGCAGGACAACGCGGCGGATGCCACTTTGTACCGGCGCGACCTGACCTACAGCGTGGAGTATCCGACCACGCTGGCGCAGATCACGCCGGCGATGCTGTTCGGCACCGCGAGCTTTTACGCCGACGCGGCGCTCGTCAAGAATTATCAAAGCTAGAGGCAAAATAATGACATTTCATTTGGTGGTGCTGCGGCCGTTCGGCGGTTTCAGGCGTGGCGACGTGGTGACCGAGAGTGCGGCGATCGCGAAGATTCTGGCGGGGCCGGAGAACGCATTTGTGGTGCGCGTGAATGCGCGCGCCGAAACGAAAGGGGTCTGAGCCATGCCGGTTTTCGCCCAAGGGAATATCAATACGACCGCGCTGATCGTGCCCGATCTGTACGTGCAGATCGTGGCGCCGCAGACCTTGCTGCTGAATGGCGTGCCGACCAATACGCTGGGCGTGGTCGGCTCCGCGACATGGGGGCCGGTGGGCGAGCCGACGGTGATCGGCTCGATGAGCGACTACGCCGCCACCTTTGGCGCCGTGATGCCGCGCAAATATGACATGGGCACGCAGGTGGCGACCGCGGTACAGCAGGGCGCGTCCAACTTCATCTGCGTGCGGGCGACGGACGGGACCGATACCGCGGCGTCTCTGTCCGTGCTGGGCGCGATCAGCTTTACCGCGCTTTATACCGGGACGTTTGGCAACCAGCTGACGCTGACGTTCTCGGCCGGGTCGGCGGCCAATTCCTGGTGTTTGACGATCGCGCTGCCTGGGCTGAATCCGGAAGTGTTCAACAACATCACCGGCAGCGGGGCGGCATTCTGGGCGAACCTTGCCGCCGCCGTGAACACCGGCAACGGGCCGTTGCGTGGACCGTCCCAGCTGGTGGCGGCGACCACTTTGTCCACCACCGCGACGCCGCTGGCGGGCGTGTATCCGTTTAGCGCCGGCACGCCGGGCAGCGACGGCGCGGCCGGGATGGACGCGGCACTGCTGGTGGGCGTGGATACGGTGCCGCGCCAGGGCATGTACGCGCTGCGGGGCCAGGGCTGCGCGATTGCGTTGCTGGCGGATGCGGACACCGCCAGCCAGTGGAGCTTGCAGGTGGAATTCGGCTTGTCCGAAAGCGTGTATATGATCCTGACCGGACCGGCCGGCGATAACATCACCAATGCGGTCAACACCAAGTCCGCCGCCGGGATCGACAGCTACGCGGCGAAGCTGATGTTCGGCGACTGGATCTACTGGTATGACCAGGCGAATGCGTTGACACGGCTGGTCTCGCCGCAAGGGTTCGTCGCCGGGCGGCTCGCGAATTTGTCGCCGGAGCAATCCTCTCTGAACAAGCCGCTTTACGGCGTGGTGGGAACGCAGAAATCCGGGCAGCCGGGGGCGGGGACGGCGACGACTTATGCGACCGCGGATCTGTCCGCGTTGATTGCCGCGGGCATCGACGTGATTGCCAATCCGCAGCCGGGCGGCGCGTTCTGGGGTGTGCGCGCGGGGCATAACACGTCCTCCAACGCCGCGATCAACGGCGATAATTACACCCGGTTGACCAACTATATTGCCGCGACACTTTCCACCGGCATGGGGCTATACGTGGGGCAGCTGGTCAACGCCACATTGTTCCAGAACATCCGGGCGACGCTGCTCGCGTTCCTGAACGGGTTGCTCGGCCAGGGGTTGCTGGGCAGCACCGACGGGTCAGTCCCGTTCGCGGTGGTGTGCGACATCACGAACAACCCGGCTTCGCGGACGAGCCTTGGCTACGTGCAGGCGGATGTGCAGGTGCGGTACCAGGCGATCAACGAGAAATTCATCGTCAATGTGCAAGGCGGCCAGACCGTTACGGTCAGCGTGCAGTCGGTCACGGCCAGTTAAGGAGGATTGAGCCATGCCTTACAATACGTTTTCCATCGGCAGTGATTGCCAACTGGTGGTGATGGGGCCGTTCGGCCGGGTGGATCTGGCGCATGTGACGGGGTTCGAGGCGAACCAGGTGACGTTACCGATCCGCGTCGACCGGCTGGACGGTGTGCAACTGGGCGCGGAGCTGCCGAAAGGCTGGTCCGGTATGTTTACGCTGGACCGCGGGTCACCGGCGGCGGATGATTTCATCGCGGCGATCGAGCAGGCCTATCTGGCCGGACAGTCAATCCCCGCCGGCACGCTATATCAATACGTCAACGAACCGGATGGGTCGACCTCGACCTATCAGTTCAGCGGGGTGGTGTTCAAACTGACCTCCGCGGGGGCGTATCGCGGTGACGCGTCGGTCGCGCAGAAATTATCGTTCTATGCCTCCAGCCGGGTGAGTTTGTGATGGAACAGGTGATCACCGATAAAGCCGGGCGGCGGCTGACGCTGCGCAAGGTGGGCGTGCTGGAGACGTTGCGGCTGTATAAGGCGCTGGGACCAGAACTGTCATTGAACGGCCCGTATCTGTCCGCCGCGAGAATTGCCGCGGCTGTCGAAATGATAGATGACGTGCCAGTCCCTTTTCCGGCGAGCGAAGCCGCGGTAGAATCGTTGTTGGATCGGCTTGGTGAAGATGGCGTCATGCTTGTCGGTACGGCAATTCGGCGGCCGGCGACGGCCGCGGTGGTTGCTGAAGCGGGAAACTAGCCCGGCACGCCGCGCTGGCTGACTGTCTTTACCTGGTCAAGAGCGGCGTGCCCTACAACGTTGCGTTTGAGCTGGATGATGCAAGCCGGACGGCCTATATCGTCATTCTTGGCAGTCTCGACGGACTTCAGTTTGACTGGAAACGATTGCGCTGGAGAGATGAGTTGTAAAGAAATAGAACGTAATCCTGGTAAGACGTAATGCCGATTTTTACCAGCCATTCAATGGGGTGTTAGCAATCAACATTCGGAAGACAATTTGGATACAAGAATTTCTATACGGTTGAATTTGATGATGAATTTGGTGAAGGATTTACGCTAAAGTATGGCCCGCCGCCGCCCAATCGCAAGAATCCCTTTCCCCCCATTTTCTGATTAGTTTCAAGGTGCCGAAAATGAACGATGGAACAGAGCAGACAGGTCTTGTGAAGTTCTTGGTGGTCAACGGAGAGAAAGTACCCGACTCGCAAGAAAAGGGATCGGAAAGTAAGCAACTTTATCTCCGACTTGCACCTAAAGGCAGGATTGATGAGGGAAGCAGGTCTGAAAACAGCGTAAACTATCTGATCGTACCCGCTGATTACAATGTTTCAGATGCCATTGCCGAGGCGGACAAGGTCAATCGGAACATGCGCGATGCCTCATCCGTGGAGTCGCCCTTGGGTGGACTTACCGAAGGTCTGAGGGAGATGACGCATGATTTTTGGCCTGTCGGCCTGCAAGATCCGCAACGCGGCAAGGCTTGGGGCGTTCCGGACGGCGAGGTTGATCCCGTAGTCAGAGATTCGGCCTCCTGGCGCCTGGGCGTCACGACCCAGCTGACCGGCATTCCGGATTTTATGGCGGAAATTGGCGCCGGCGGCCTGAACATTGATGAATACGTGCGGGACCAGATCAGGGTTCTGAGAAAGGGAGGTAAGGCGAACCACAAATTGCCAAGCTGGTGGTTCGGGATGGAAAGCGCCGATGCACTGAATTTTGAAGCCGGAGTTCGGGCTGCGAAGATGCCCGAGTTTCATCAAGTCATAATGCAGAATTCGGAGAAAAGCATCGGACAGATTGCACCGGTTCCCGCGCTAAAATCGCACAAAAAAGCAGCCCCTCATGGCAGCGCACACGCGGAGGACGATAATGTCCACAAGGCGATCATGACGGCGCTAGCGGACCTCTCGTTACAGAAATTGGCGTCTGAAAATTCTGAGTATGGCGGTCTGACCCACCTTGCCTCCTTCCACTCGTATTTCGTGGCAAAGTCTTCCGGCCTTCCCACGGATGGCAACGATACCGTGCCGCGTTCGGCGGTGCTTACGGGCCGTTCGTCGCCCGATCCGTTTGGCGCTACTTCCGATCCAGAAGGCTTCGACGCGTTCATCCGACGCCAACCAGCAGAGTTCTATTCTGATCCGATCTTGCTGGGTAGGGATAATTCAACCAGTCCCGAGCGACGCTTGTTTGGAACAGGTTTTGATGATGTGCTCCCGACAATTGCACCAATACGAAGGAGTTCGTGGTCCACGGATACTCCCTTTGACCGCGTTGGCGATCAAACGAATACGATCCCCAATCCGTCCCGCGGCGTGCATACGCGGGATGACAATCTTGTAAAGAGGTCACCCGCGGCTGGTTTAGGTGCGCCGCACGAGACGTCCGGCGCGAACGATTTCAGTCAAATAACGAAGGTGATTGATAAAACATCACTGGCACAGGCAATGGCCGAGATTTTTGACCAAGAGGCGCGGTTGCCCCCGTCCGGTGCCACGGGATTCGACCCGCGGCTGACGCCAGCTTGGGCCGGGCAGACGTTGATCGGATAAACATGCCCGCGTTTCATCGCGAATTTTGATGCTGGGAACGGCATGAGGCAAATGATGAGCAATGTGGTTGTCACCCTGGGCGGCGTGTCGTTCCAGGATTTTGAGGTGCCGGAGAAAATCTCCTTCGGTGGCACGCAGCGCCTGGCGGTGCAGGAACTGATCGGCGGTGGCCGTGTTGTGGATGCGCTGGGCGAGGATGACGGCGAGATCGCCTTCGCCGGCATTTTCGCGGGCGGCGACGCGGCGCAGCGGGCACAGACCTTGGATACGGCGCGCGCCGCCGGGGCGGTGCTTGCGTTATTCTGGGACCAATATTTTTACAACGTGGTGATCGCGGAATTCGCGGCCGACTATCGCAAGCCGTGGTGGATTCCATTTGCGCTGCGTTGCGTGGTGGCGAGCGATCCGCTGCTGGATGCCGGCACGGACACGCCGGCGTCGTATCTGGTCAGCAATGACCTCGCCGTGGTCACCTCGCTGCTGGGCCAGGCGGGAATTTCCTTGGTGGGATTGAGCCATCCGACGCAAGCCGGGCTGGCGGCGGCGCAAAGCGTGATCACGTCGGCCATCGCCAGTACCGGCGCGGCCTTGAACACGCAGGTCGGTGCGCTGAGCAGCGCCACGGACGCCGCCAGCGGAATCGCGGCGATGAATCAGCTGACCGCCGCGTCCGGCGCGCTGGCGGCTTTGTCTGGCATGAGCGGCTATGTCGGCCGCGCGACGAGCAATCTGGCAAGCGAATTGGTATGAGCGTGCAGGTGGTGACGGTCGCGGGCGGCAATCTGTTTGCCCTGGCAGCGAAATATCTGAATGACGCGACGCAGTGGATACGTATCGCGCAGGCCAATAATCTGCGCGATCCGGTGCTGTCTGGTGTCGTGACGTTGACCATTCCGGCGGTGAACGCGGCGGCGGGGGGCGGCATTGCAAGTTAACCAGCCGCTGGCGCGGATCGTCGTGGATGGCCTGCCGGTGCCCGGCGTGATCGGGCTGGAAGTTGCCAGCCTTGGCTACTTCTCCGCGGATCGTTTCAGGGTGGCGTTCGCGCTCGGCGCCGGCGCGGCGCCGCAAGCCGGTTTTTTCGCGGCGCTTGGGCTGCAGACCATCACGATCGACGTCGCGACTGGCGGCGCGGGCCTTGTCAATTTGCTGGTTGGGCAGATCGACAATATCCGGGTCGATCTGCTGGCCAATACCGCGACGCTGAGCGGGCGGGATCTCTCCGCGCGGCTGATCGATACCGAAATTTCTGAGACCTTCGCGAACCAGACATCGAGCCAGATCGCGTTGACGATCGCGGCGCGGCATGGGTTGACGCCGAATGTGACGGCGACGCCGACGCCGGTCGGGCAGTATTATGAGCTGGACCATGCGCGCAGCGGCTTAGGCGTGAACGCGCGCGCGACGACCGAATGGAATTTGCTGACCTGGCTCGCGATGGAGGAAAATTTCTCGTTGTCGGTGACCGGGGACGTGTTGAATTTCGGACCGCCGGCCGTGTCGGTTCCAATATCCTGCATGCCGCAAAATTTCATTTCGCTAACGCTGGATAGCGCGACCACGATCCCGACCGCCGCGACCGTCACCTCCTGGAACACGCGAAGCAAGACCGTCAACACACAGACGGCAGGCGCGTCCGGCGGTATCGGCACCAGGATCATCCGTCCGAATCTCAGCGCCGCGCAGGCCGGCACGTTTGCCGCCAACCACCTGGCCACGTTGGCGCGGCATGCCACGATCTTGTTGGGTAAGATGCCGGGGGCTCTGGTGACGTTTCCAGCCGCGCAAATCCTGCTCTCCGGCACGGAGTCGGGGTTTGACCAGGCCTATGAGGTCGAGGCGGTCACGCGGTCGCTGGATGCGCGCCGCGGCTTTATCCAGACGATTCGCGCCTACGCGCTGGCCGCCTGAAGGATTTGGCCATGGATCGGTTCTGGAACGCGGTGAAGGGCCGCGCCGGCGGGCTGGACGGCATGGCCGGTGTCGCGCGGTTCGGGCTGGTGTCGAGCTTCGACCCCAATGCCTATGCGGCACGCGTGTTGATCCAGCCGGAAAACGTGTTGAGCGGCTGGTTGCCCGTCACCGCGGCCTGGGTTGGTTCCGGCTGGGGTTTGGCGGCGCCGTTGACGCCGGGCGACCAGGTGCTGGTGATCGCGCAAGAGGGCGATTCGGAGCAGGGCGTGATCATCGGCTGCGTCTGGTCGGCGGTGGACAAGCCGATGAACACGCCGGCCGGCGAGTTATGGTTGCAGCACCAGACCGGGAGTTTTTTGAAATTGCGCAATGACGGCAGCATCGATCTGAACGCGCCGACCGTGAACATCACCGGCAATCTGGTGGTGAGCGGCGACATCTCGGATCAGAACGGCGCGCACGGCACCCTGGCGGCGTTGCGCAACGCCCATGACACGCATGAGCATCCGTTGCCACAGGGCGGCGAGACCGGTCTGGCGACGGTGACGGTGTGATGGCTGATCTGGCCTTGCAGTTCGGCGGCGATCTCGCCGTGTCGCCGACCGGCGATCTTGCGCTTGTCGATGGCGCGGCATTGACCGAGCAGCGGGTGCTGCGCCGGCTGTTGACCAATGCCGGGGATTATATCTGGCAACTGAATTATGGCGCCGGGTTGGGGCAATTCGTCGGCCAGCCTGGCGCGGTTGCCGCGATCACCGGTGTGGCGCGGGCGCAGCTGCGGCTGGAAGCCGCCGTGGCGGCGACGCCGGCGCCGATGGTGAGCGCCGCCGCGGCCAATGACACGACCGTCACGCTGTCCGTGCAATACGCCGACGCGGCGACCGGCCAGACCAACCTGCTGTCATTTTCCGTATAGGGTTTCATGCAGTTATCGTTGCAGAATTTCTCCACGCTCGTGGAGACGATGGCGGCCGCCGTGCAGGGCGCGGCGCAAAGCCTGCTGGACCTGACCGTCGGCTCGGTGCTGCGGGCGATCCTGGAGGCCAACGCCTCTTTGGCTTTGTGGCTGCAATGGCTGATCGTGCAGGTGCTGGCGACGACGCGGCTCGCCACCAGCAGCGGCACGGATTGCGATACGTTCGGCGCGGATTTCGGGTTCTATCGCCTGCCCGCGGTGGCGGCGACGGGCCTGGTGACCTTCTCCCGCTTCACGCCGAGTGCAGCGGCGTTCATTCCGGTCGGTACGGATGTCTCGACTGTGGATAATACCCAGAGCTTTACCGTGATCGCCGACCCAACCAATGCGGCCTTCGATGCGGCCACGGATGGCTACAACCTGGCGGCGGGTGTGGCCAGCCTGACCGTCGCGGTCGCGGCGAACACGGCCGGCAGCGCGGGTAATGTCCAGGCCGGCGCGATCGGGCTGTTGAGTTCCGCGGTTGCCGGCGTGGATACCGTGACCAACGCGCTGGCGCTGGCCGGCGGGCTGGATGCGGAATCCGACACCGCGTTTCGTGCCCGCTTCGGCAATTATCTGTCCAGCCTGTCGCGGGCGACCAATCTTGCGATCGGCGCGGCGATCGCCGGCATCCAGCAAGGCCTGACCTACGCGATCGAGGAAAATGTCGACCAGACCGGCGCCGTGCAGATGGGCCATTTCGTGGTCACCGTGGATGACGGGACGGGTTATCCGCCGGCCAGCCTGCTTGCCACCGTGCAGGCGACGGTGAACGCCATTCGGCCGGTGGGTTCCAGCTTCGCCGTGCAGGGTCCGCAAGCGACCATTGCCAATGTATCGATGACACTGACGACGCAGTCCGACGCGTCGCACCAGGCGGCGGTGGCGGCGGTGGCGACCGCGCTGACGGACTACATCGCCGGGCTCGGCGTCGGCGCCACGCTGAATTATACGCGGCTGGCGCAACTGGCCTATGATGCGTCCGGGTCCGTCACCAATGTCTCCGCGGTGCTGTTGAATGGCGGCACCGCTGATCTGGTACCGTCGGCATCCGGTGCGGTGGTCGCCGGCACGATCGCGGTGGCCTGAGCCGTGACCGGCGATACCAACGATATGCTGAGCCGGCTGAAGCTGGTGCTGCCGGCGCGCTGGTTTGCCGAGGCGACGCCGATTCTGGATGCCGTGCTGACCGGCCTGGCGACGGCCTGGAGCGCGCTCTATGGGCTGCTGACGGTGGTGGCGGCGCAGACGCGCGTTGCGACCGCAAGCGGGATATTTCTGGACATCGCCGCGGTCGATTATTTCGGCAATGCGTTGCCGCGCCGCGCCGGCGAGGCGGATGGCGCGTTCAGCGCCCGGATCCGCGCCAACCTGCTGATGCCGCGGGCGACCCGCGCCGGCCTGATCCAGGCCCTGACCACGCTGACAGGAAGGGCGCCGTCGGTGTTCGAACCGCTGAACGCGACGGACACCGGCGGCTACAACACCGCCACGCTCGGCTATAACACCGTCGGCGGCTACGGGTCGCCAAACCTGCCGTTCGCCTTTTTCGTCACCGCCTATCGCCCGAACGCGACGCCGGTCAGCAACGCCGGCGGCTATAATTTCGGCCCCGGCGGCTTCAACACGGCGCCGATGTATTTCGCGAATGTCGATGATTTTCCGGGCGTCGTCAGCGATGCCGACATCTACGCCGCCACCGCCGCGGTGCTGCCGACCGCCACCATCGCCTGGACAAAAATTTCCAACTGAGGATCAGCCATGGATCGCAACATTGTCTATCCCGGGAGCATCCCGCTGGATACGGATATACTTGGCCTGAATCGCAACGCGATGGTCGGGATCGCGGCGCTGACCAGCGCCGTTCTGGGTGCCACCACGGTGGTGGATGGGCTCACTTGCACGCCGTCCTCGCCTGGTTCGCTGACCGTGAATGTGGCCCCTGGCAGCATTACGCTGCTCACTCAGCTGGATGCCACCGCTTACGGATCGCTGGCGGCCGATGCCATCGACCAGATCGTGAAGACCGGCATCAATCTGGAGACGACCAGCTTTACGCTGGCCGCGCCCACGGCGTCGGGCCAGTCCGTGAACTATCTGATCGAGGCAGCGTTTTCCGAGACCGATACCGATCCGGTGGTGCTGCCCTATGTCAACGCCGCCAATCCGGCGCAGCCCTATTCAGGACCCAACAATTCCGGCACGGCGCAGAACACGCGGCGCATTCAGCGCGTGCAGCTACAGCTGAAGCCGGGCGCCGCCGCCGTGGCCGGGACGCAGACCACGCCGGCCGTGGATTCCGGCTGGGTCGGGCTGTACGTGATTACCGTGAATTACGGCCAGAGCGTGATCACCGCCGCCGACATCGTGGTGGCGGCCGGCGCGCCGTTCCTCACCTACAAGCTGCCCAGCTTGCGACCGGGCTATGCCACCATGCAGGTATTCAACACCTCCGGCACCTTCGTCGTGCCGAACGGCGTGACTTCCGTGCATGTCACGGCGATCGGCGGCGGCGGTGCCGCCGGCTATCACAGCAGCATGCCAGGCGCCGGTGGCGGCGCCGGCGGCAGAGCATCGGGGATCGTCGGCGGGCTCGCCGCGGGCCAGGCGATCGCCGTCACGGTCGGGGCGGGTGGTCCGGCGCCGGCCGCGCCGGCGAACGGCAATGCCGGCGGTTCGTCGAGCTTCGGGACCTATCTGTCCGCCACCGGCGGCGGTGGTGGGCAGGGGGGCACCACCGTGCAATTCGCGATGGCCGGCGGGACCGGCGGCGCGGGTGTCGGCGGCCAGGTCAATATCGGCGGATCGATGGGCTCGGATTCCATCGTGGTGGCCTGCCGCGGGGGCGATGGCGGCGGCCCCGGCAACGGCCGGGCGGCGAGCGGCCCGCTCAGCGGGCTTTCCGCCACCGGCTATGGTGGCGGCGGTGGTGGTGGCGGCACCACCACCACCGGAACGCTGGCCGGCTATCCGGGCGGCGCGGGTGCTGCCGGCCTCGTCATCGTCGAATATTGAGGAGTGCCGAAATGAGCACACAAGCCAGCCATATCTGGCTGCCGTCCAACGCGCGCTACGTGCAGATTGACGGGTTCATCGCCACGCCGCGCGGCCCGCAGATTCCGCCGGCGCTGCCTTTGCAGTGGCCGACCAAGGACCCCAACGACACGCTGGATTATGTGTTCGATATCGCGCCGGCGCTGACCGCCAATCCCGGCGATACGATCAGCACGCTGGACGTGACGATCAGTCCCGACAACCCCGGCGATCTGACGCTGGCTTCGGCCACCGCCGATGGCCCCCGCGCCGTGCTGTGGCTGACCGGCGGCCAGGCGGCGACGACCTATACCGTGACCGTCACGATCAGCACGACGGGCGGACGCACGCTGGCGCGCAGCATCGCGCTGCCGGTGGTGGCGCTGGCGACCGTGCCGGCGCCGTCCGACGCGCTGACCACGCCCGCCGGCCAGGCGCTGACCGCGCCGACCGGCACGCCGCTGACCACCAATTAAGGTTTCCCTGATGCCGACAATCGGACAATTGCCACCGGCGAGCTCGGTGGCGGATACCGACGAGCTGCCGATCTTTCAAAACGGCCAGACGCTCGCCGCGACGCGCGCGCAGGTGCTGGCGGGCACGCAGCAGGCACTCAGCCTGCCGGCCAACACGGTTCTGGGCGGCGTCGGACCCGGCAGCGCGCCGCCGGTCCCGATCACCATCGGCGCCAATCTGCAATTGTCCGGTGCCACGCTCTCCGCCAGCGCGGCGCCGTTCGAGATCGCGTCGCTCACCACCGGCGTGCCGCCCGCGCCCGGCGATATCGTGGCCCTGGGACAGGGCGGCGCGAATGTCGGCGTGAGCTACGCCAACTTCCTCGGCGCGATGAGCGGTGTCGCCGGCCTGCCGGGCGGCGCACTGACCGCGACCGCATCCGGCGGTGCCGCCGCGCGCACGCTGGACGCGATCGCCGCCAATGCGATCGCGATCGAGGATTTCGGCGCGAAGGGTGACGGTGTCACCGATGACAGTGCCGCCTTGCTGGCGGCGGTCGCGTCCGGCAATCCGGTTCGGTTTCGGCCGGTGACCTACGCGATCGCCGGCGAGTGCGATATCGGCGGGGCGGCCTGCACGCTGCTCGGCGTGCCGGGGCTGACGGTTCTGTGGCGTTCCGCGCAGTCCAAACTCGGCAATGCGCCCGCCACCGCCTGGATCAGCGTTGCCGCCACCACCGCCGTGCTGGACGGTATCATCTTTGACGCCAATAGCGCGATCACCGAGGATAGCTTCTCGGTCGCCATCCAGGCCAGCTGTACCAGGTCCTCGATTACCCGCTGCGTCTTCCGGAACGGCAGCGGCAGCACCGGAACCAATGGCCTGTCATTCATCGCGAGTGACCCGGAGGTCACTCAGCACGAAATCGACCATTGCGAATTCGCGAACAACACCGCCGACGGGCTGTTTGCGCAAGCCGTGGATGCGATCAGCATCACCAACTGCCGCGCCCATGATAATGGTGATGACGGCCTTCATTTGGACAGCCTGGATCCAACCTTCAAGGAAAAAATCCGCGGCCCCAAGCTCGTCGGTAATACCTGCTGGAACAATAATTGCGGAATCCTGGTCGGCAATTTCAACCAGAACAACACCACGCCGCTGGTCTATGGCAATGCCAATCCGGATGTTCTGGCGGCGCTGATCGCCTCCAACAACTGCTACAACAATCGCGGCTACGGGATCTATATTTCCGGGCGCAACATTCTGGTCACCGGCAATCTATGCAGCAATAACAGCTCGGTCACCGGCAGCGGCGCCGGCATTCTGTGCGATACCGGCTATTGCAAAGTGATCGGCAACATGGTGAACGGCGCCTCGGCGTTCGGAATCGATTGCGGCGGCTCGATTTTTACCGAGGTCGGCAACAACTACATCAACGGCGCGCTGATCGGTCTGAATATCGGCGGTGGCCAGAACTGCGCGGCGCGCGACAATTTCATTCAGGATTGCACCGGCGTGGCGATCGCGGTGCAGAACGTTGAAGCGGATGGCGCCGGCAATAATTTCGGGCTGACCTGCAACGATCTGTCCATCATCGGCAACTGGATCGCCTATAGCGGCAACGTGACTGGCATCCGGATCCGGGACGGGGCGCAGAACATCCTGGTCGCGGAGAACGTGATCTTCGCCAATCCCGGCGCCAATATAGATAACGCGATTTCACCTTATACGGACGGCATCACATTGCGGAACAACGTCCTGAATTTTTCGCCGCGCTGGCCGGTGAATCCGGGCAGCGTGAATGGCGTATACACGCTGGTGGTGCCTGATATCGTGGATACCGTCAGCATCACGCAGTCGACCGCGCCGATTGCCAGCATGGTCACGGCGCAGGCGCAGGCGGCGGCCGGCCAGATTTGTTTTTGCACGGTGACCAATGGCGGCAGCGGCTATACCACCGCCACCGCGACGTTCAACGGCACTGGCAGCGCGGCCGGCGCGATCGTGTGGTGCTATGGCGGCGCGGTGATCGGGCTGGAGATGACCGATTTCGGTTCGGGTTACGGCGCTGGCACCACCGTCACTATCAGCGGCAACGGCACGGGTGCCACCGCCACCGTGCAGGTCGGGCTGCCAGTGCCGCAGAACCGGCCGCTGACCATTGACTGTCTGACCGCGGTGCGATTTGCCGCCGCCGGCAGCGCGCCGGCGCAAAGCAACTGGACCGGCGCGCCGATCACGGTGCCGGCCGGCGCGTCGATCGACTGGATCGGCAATGCCGGTGGCTGGCGCGCGGCGCGGTTCACCCAAAGCGACTACGTCTCGCCGAACGGCGACGGCAGTGTTTCGATCCGAACTCAGTCAGGCGATATTTCGCTGCATCCGTCCGGCACCGGCATGGTGCGGATTTTGTCGGACGCCGAATCGGTCGGCGCGGTCGAGCTGATCGGGCGCGGCTCGCCATTGAATGCGGTTTCGGCGCCGGCGGGCTCGACATTTCGGAATCTAAATGGCGGCGTCGGCAGCACATTCTGGGTGAAGCAATCCGGCACTGGCAGCGCCAACTGGGTCGCGGTCGCGTGAACGGCGGAGAACAGAACCAATGACCACGATTGCGCAACTGCCGCCGGTCGCGACCGTCGGGGCCGGCGACCTGCTGCCGCTCAGCCAGGCCGGGCTGCTGTATTCGGTCACCGTGGCGCAGCTCACGGCTGATCTGCAACCGCTGATCAGCCTGCCGACCGGTGATCTGCTCGGCCGGATGAGCACCGGCGCCGGCGGCCCGGAGACGATCACGGTCGGCACCGGCCTCGCGATGGCCGCGGGCAATCTGGTCGCGAATGGGACCGACCATGCCGGGTTCCCGGTGCAGGGGACGTTCGCGCTGACCGACGAGTTGGTGATCAATGCCGGCAGCACCCCCGGCCTGCTGCCGGTCACCGCTCTGCGCGGGTTGTTTGCCGCCGGCAACGGAGTCGCGATCGACAGCAATGGCGTGATCACGGTCACCGCCTCGGCGATTGCGGGACCTGCCGGTCCGCAAGGCCCTGCCGGTCCCACGGGTGCGGCCGGCCCCGCCGGACCGGCCGGTGCCACCGGACCCGGCCTCACGGCGCCCGCGGCCGGCAACTCCGCCAGCTCCATCGGCGCCAGCGACTATGTCGCGATCTGGCAGAATGGCGCGAATGCCTGGATGCCCTATGGGCAGTTTTTAGGCGGCCAGACCATCGATCAGCTGCCGGCCGCAGGGCCGGCCGCCGATAGCGACGAGCTGCTGGTCGCGCAAGGCGGCAACTCACTCAGCGCGCAGAGTTTCGCGGCGATCTGGACCTATGTACAGGCGAAACTGCCGATCTTCCAGCCGCAGGTGGTGGAGCTGACCACCAATACGGTGCTGGACGCGACCAATCATAACGGCCGCTTCCTGGTGGCCAGCCAGCCGATCACCCTGACCGCGAATTTCGCCAATATGGGCGCTGGATTTTCCTGCACGCTGATCAATTTTGCCGATGGTTCGGTGGTGATGGGGACCGGCATCACCTCCGGCTCCGGCAGCGCCAGCCTGCCGCCCGGCGCGTCCGCGACACTGCTCGGCATCGCCTATTCCGGCGGCTCGCTGGTCTGGTGGAGCGGCATCGTCGAGAACGCGCCGACCATCACGGTCGCCTCGATCAGCGCGCCGTCGCCGGAAACCGCTTTCACCGTCAGCGGCGGCGTGTTCAACGATGCACCGCTGGCGCTGGACTATTCCACCAATGGCGGCACCACGTGGACGGCGGCCAGCAGCCCGGTGATTTCCGCGAACGCCTATAGTTTTGACATTCCCGGCCTGGCCGCGGGCACATATACAATCCGTGTGCGCGATCACGCCAATCCGGCGGTGATCGGCATTTCCAACAGTTTTACAATCATTCCGCCCTCGGTCAGCATCGATACGGTGCCCGCGGTGGCGACGCTGAACGCGGCTTTGGCGCTGTCCGGCGCGGTTTCGCCCGGCAACGCGGCGGTGCGGGTGGGCCTGTCCACCAGCGCCACGACGGCGCCGTCGACATGGCAGAACGCCACGGTGAACAATGGCGCCTGGACCGCGAGCGTGACGCCGGGGGCGGCAGGAACGGTTTACGTCTGGGCGGAGCAAACCGCCGCGACCAACGTGCAGGCGGTCTCGGCCGCGATCGGCGTGGTCGCCGCCAGCTTGACCGTGACGGCGCCGTCCACCGGCACGGCGGGCACGGCGTTGACCGCGACCGGCGCCGTCAGCCCCACGGCGGATGCCGTGCACGTGCAGTTGGCGACGCAGAACACCACCGCGCCGAGCAGCGGCTGGACCGCGGCGACCAACAGCGCCGGCAGCTTCTCGGCGGCGCTGACGCCGCCGGCGGCGGGCACCTATTACGCCTGGGCGCAAGACCCGGCGACCGGGGTGACCGCGGTGTCCGCCGCGATCACCGTCTCCGCCGGCGCGTCGGTCACGTACAGTTTCAATAATCCAGGCGGCAGCTACACGCACGGCGTCAACACCATCCCGCTGAATGGCGGCATTTCGCCGGCCAGCGCCACGGCGCTGCAAGTATCGCTCTCTACCTCCAACACGGTGGTGCCGACCGGCAACTGGGGCGGCGCGACCGTGCTGTACAGCAACACCGTCTGGGCGATCTACTACCCGACGCCCGCGACCGCCGGCAGCTACTATGTCTGGATCGAAACGACATCCGGCGAGGGCGCGACGGTGAGCAGCTTCACCGTGACGGTCACCTGATGACATTGCTGTTCACCACGCCCGGCGGCCCGCTGGCGACCGGGCCGAACGGGCGCGCGCTGATCGCGCAATTGCCCGCCGGCACCACGCCGCCCGCCGGCGTGTTCAGCGGCCCATACCCTTCGGCGATCGCCGGCCTGTCCGGCTGGTGGGATGCCGGGCTGCCGAGCGGGCTGTTGGACGTGAATGGCGCACCGGTCGCGGCCAGCAATGCGGTGGTCGGCGCGGTTGCCGATAAATCCGGCAACCATGTGAAGCTGACGCCGTATCACGTCAGTTTTGACACCTCGCCCGCCGCGACCTTTGCGACGCCGCGGGTGAACGGTTTTTGGGGCGCGGCCGGCGCGCCCGATCCGTCAATTCTCAGCTATGGGCCAAGTCTGGATACCGATTGGGGCCTGTCGCACCCGGGGTTTGAGTTGGGCGCCGGTGCCGCCTGGACGCGCTATCTGGTCTGGACCCGGCCGAACTGGCGCCAAGGGACATATTACGTCAACGCGGACCCAATCCCGCTGATCCATTGCACGGCGTCGGGCACCACGATTCTGCAGGCGGACAGTTCGGAAGGTACGAATCTCACGTTATTTCCCGGGACCGCGAGTCAGTTGGTGCTGAGTGCCACGCTGGCGCGGCGGCATACCCATGCGATCATTTTGCGGAACACGCCGGGGGTGGGCGTGGACGCCTGGCTGGACGGCGTGCCGGTGGCGACCCATTTGGCAAACCCGCTGCCATCCAGCGCCAATGCGCAGGTGCTGCTGCTGCATGACGGCACGGTGCAAGGCTCCGCGCAATGCTGGTTTCATGAGGCGGCGAACTGGGAGCACGCCCTGAGCGCCGCGGATGTGACCACGCTGATCGCGTGCCAGGCGCGCTGGGTTCTGGGCGCGCGCAAGGGCGTCAATCTGCTGGTCATGGGCCAGTCCAACGCCGCCTGGTTCATCACCGCCGGCGGTGCGCTCGCGGTGGCGCAAGGTGTCGCCTGGTATCTGGGCGCCGCGTCCTATGCCTTTACCGGGGTGGTTGGCGGCAGTTATGTGAATCCGCCGCGCTATTCGGTGGTGTCCGGCCATCCGATCTCCAACTCGTCGCCGCCCTTGTTTCCGCCGGGTAACGGCAACGGCACATTTCTCACCAATCCTGGCGACGGCTCCGACCCCTCCGGCTGGTCAGGCGGCCCGGATTTCACCGCGCTGACGGATATGCTGACGGGCAGTTCCGCGCTGGTGCCGCCGGTCGATGAAACCGACATCGCCTTCCTGATCTGGCCCTGGTCCGAGCAGGACAGCACGATGCCCTATTCAAACAAGTCATTATATGCGGGCACGGTACTGCGGCTGCTGCAACTGACGCGCGGTTTGCTCGGTCGGGAGGCCTCCGCCTTGCCGCTACTCGCTTGGAATGCAATTCCTTACGAAACGGATTCCGGCGTGCAGATGGTGCGGGAATCAATTGCCGATCTGTCCGCGGTTGCCGCCAACAACATCGTGGTGTTTGCCGCACAGACCGCGGATTCCAATCCGTTGAACGCGGCCTATGATCCGGCGACCGGGATTTCTTCCGGCGGCGATCCGGAACATCGTGACCAGCCGGATTTGTTGCGCTATGGCCGGATCGGCGCGCATGCCGCGGCGCGCGCCGCCTTCGCGATGGGATTGGCCGACACCATTGCCGCCACCGCGTTGCCGGCGACCGGCCTGCCCACGAAGGGTGGCCCGGCGATCAGCCATGTGTATCGCTATTCCAATACCGAATTGATCCTCACGGTGGTGCATGATTGTGGGAACGATCTGATCGTGCCCTTGCAAGCAGCGAATGGTGTCGGCTTCGCGGTGATGGATGGTGGCAGCGTTGCCAGTCCCGGCAAGATCATCACCGCGACAGCCGCGGCGCGGATTGATCCCACGCATGTCTCCGTGACGCTGGCATCCGCGATCACCAATCCGTCCGCGAATGCGTTGTTCTTCTATCCCTATGGCAGTGCGCAGATCGGCCGCGGCGACGCGGTGACGGATAATGCGTCGGCGCTTACGCCGCCGGCGAACTGGAACATCGGCAATGACCTCGGTTCCTCATGGAGCCTGAACTTTCCCCTGCAGGCGACGTTCTATCCGATCACCTTGTCCGATTCAGCCTCCTGAAAGTTATCACGGAAATGGAACAGGATACCGTCGCGGCCTTGCGTTCCGACGTTTCGGGCTTGCGCGAAAATGTCGCGGACATCCGGCGGGACATCGGCGCGCTGGAGGCCCTAGCGGATTCATTCGAGGCCTGGCGCGTGCGCTATCTGGTGCAGGAAGACCAGCTGATCGGCAAGCTGTTCGCCAAGATCGACGAGCTGGTGACGGCGCTGAGCGATATGCGCGCGGATCTGTCCCGCATGCGCGGTGAGCGCGATGCCGAGCGCCGCACCAGCATGATGATCATCAGCGTCCTTTCGGCCGCCTGCGGCGGGCTGTTCGCGAGTCTGTTCCATGGATAATTTTTCCCGTTGTTTTGCCTTCACGCTCGGGGCGGAGGGCGGCTTTACCGATAACGCCGCCGATCCCGGCAACTGGACGGGCGGCGAGATCGGCAGCGGTGTTCTGCGCGGCACGAAATTCGGCATCAGCGCCGCGGCGTATCCGGAGCTGGACATCGCCGGGCTGAGCGAGGCGCAGGCGGAGGCGATCTATCGGCGCGACTATTGGGCCGCGCTGCATGGTGATGATCTGGCGCTGCCGGTCGCCCTCGTGGCGTTTGACGCGGCGGTGAATGCCGGGCCGCGGCGGGCGGTGATGTGGTTGCAGCAGGCGGCCGGCGCGGCGCCGGACGGCGCGTTGGGGCCGGCGAGCCTGGCGGCGTTGCGGCAGGGTGATCCCGTGGCGATGGCGCGCGAGGCGCTGGTGCGGCGGCTGGATTTTTCGACCCGCCTGCCGGCCTGGACGAATTTCGGTCTCGGCTGGTCGCGGCGGATCATCGCCTTGGCGGGAGAACTGCACGAATGAGACGTTTTTTCACTGAATTGCTTGGCGACGGCCGGGGCGGGGCCGACGAACAGGCGCTGATTTCGATGTGCGGCGCCGGGGTATTCTTCGGCCTGCAAATCTATTCGGTGGTGGCCAAAGGCCAGTTGTTCGACCCGATCGCTTTCGGGACCGGCTTCGGCGCGCTGCTCGGCGCGACCTCCGCCGGGTTTGGCCTGCGGTCGAAATTGACGCCTGGCCGAAGTGGCGAGGGCGGCATTGACCCGGTGACCGGGCGGTTCGTGGGAGGCATCCATGCCGGTTCTGCTGTTTAGGTTCTTGGGACCGCTGGTGCCCTGGCTCGCCGGCGCCGGCGCCTTGCTCGGCGTGGTCCTGTACATCGTGGCGCTGCGGCATGAGCTGACCGCGGCGGCTGAGAAGAACATCACCCTCGCGCAGGCCAATCAGGCCGATGCCGCGGCGATCGCGGATTATCAGGCGCAGGAGGCGCGCTGGAACGCGGCCGAGGACACGCTGGCCGCGCGCACGCAGACCATGGCGGCGGCGGCCGGCCATATCGAAGACCGGATCGGCGCGTCGCCGCCCGGCGATGACGCGCCGGTCGCGCCGGTGCTGGCGCGGGCGCTGGCCAGCTTGCGCGCGTTGCAGACGGGGGGCACGCCATGAGGCGGGTTTTGGGGATGCTGCTGGTGCTGGCCGGCTGCGCGGCGCCGGCGCCGATCACCCGCATCGTCACCGTCAGCCCGCAGATTCCTGACTCGCTGCTGCTCTGCGCGCCGGCGCCGGACGTGCCGGCAGCGGGCAGCCAGGCGGTGGTGGCGCGCTACATCGTGGCGCTGTGGCAAGCCGGCGAGGACTGCCGCGCCCATGTGGCGGCCATCAAGGCCGTTGCGGTGGCGCATTAGATCAAGTGATGCTTCTACGGCATTATGTATGCAATTACACCTAAACGTGGGTGTCAACTATATTAGTAGAGCTTACGGTTTATCGTTGAATTGAGGTAAACCAAGGACTGGTCCAATCGCGGCCAGATGAGCCGCGTTGTCCTGAGCATCCTACGGCAAGCCACTGAGCCTTTTAGTAGCCGGGACATCGCCGTGGAAATACTTATCAGCCGTGCGCTGGACAAGTCTAACCAGAAACTCATGCGTCTCATGACCAAGCGCGTAGGCGTGGCCCTGCGTATTCAGCGTGATAGTGGGCTGGTGGAGGCCGAGCAGGGGCCTGGGCAGTTTGTGTTGTGGACGGTGGTGAAGTAATAATCTGTCAACGCCCCGATGAAATATTTTACTTGACAGCGCGATTATTGAACGATTCTCTCTTTGATCAAAACAAAGGCACACCACCAATGTCACAAGTTACTAAGTCATCTGAGGAGATTTCCGCTAAAGTTGCCGAAATTTTAGCCAATTCGGCGAACGAGCCGGGGATTCACGAGATGATGCATCTTTTGAAAATGACGGAAACTGTTCGGCAGGTTGAGCAAGCCTATTCCGATATGTCGATTCCTCCATTAATAACCCAAACGTCCAACCTAAACACTTAAATTTTACATGCCGTCTTGGGGGGAGATTGGCGCAGAAATTGCTAGAACACCCGTATCTGCTGCGGGCGTAAGCAATCTTGATATCGTCAGAAGGAAGTATCTTGCTACTGTTCATGCCCTTACGGGACGCGCTGTTATTTCCTACGCCACGCGGTGGACCATATCTGGACCTTCAAATGCCTCCCCAAGCTCACTTTCGATTTCTGCCGGAGATGTAGCAGCATTTATGGAGGCTGTTTATGGCATCCAAGAAAAATCTCTCGATATTTTAATACATAGTCCTGGAGGTTCAGCCGAGGCGGCAGACGCTATCGTAACTTATTTACGATCAAAGTTTGACAAAATACGTATTTTTGTACCGCACATGGCAATGTCGGCAGCAACCATGATTTGTTGCGCCGCCGATGAAATTGTAATGGGCAGACACTCGTTCAATGGCCCAATCGACCCTCAAATTACGATTCAAACTAGCCTGGGATTGAGACAAGTCGCGGCACAAGCCATAATTGACCAATTCAACTTGGCCGTAAAAGAATGCAACGACCCAGCAAAAATCAGGGCGTGGCTTCCAATGCTAACGCAATATGGACCGGATCTACTTATTACTTGCAGCAACGCCGATAAACTTTCAAAAACACTCGTAAAGAACTGGTTAGAAAAATTCATGTTTTCCGGCGAGGCAACCGCCAAGAAAAAAGCCCTGAGAATAAGTAAATGGATGTCTGACCACAATCAATTTAAAACACACGGAAAGCCCATATCGCGTGATGAAGCGAGAGCGCACGGGATGAAAATCGTAGATTTGGAAGATGACCAACCTCTTCAAGATGCTGTTTTGTCGGCTTATCATGCGCTGACACACACCTTCGCATCGGCCCCTCAAGTTTTAAAAATAGTAGAAAATCATCTAGGAAAATCTTTTATCGAACAATCAACGCCACCCGTCCCTCCAATTCAGTTCCCTTTTCCTTTTCCGGCCAATCCTTTTCCGAAACCTAGTGCGCCTCCGCCGTAATTTAACGCTGCCAATACCCAGCTACACCCGGTTTTTTCAACGGGTTGTGAAGGGGTATTGGGAATTCAGATGAGAATTTTGTACCAATCACCTGATAAACCGTTTAAAAAGAATTGTTTTTTGGTTATGTGTATTTGATACACAATTCTGGCTTCTGGCGCTCGGGGCTGCGTGCTACGCACCGGTTGGAATCTTTGGATCTTCGCCATGCCTTACCGGCACAGCTCGTTTTGGTTGGTTTTCGCCATCGTCGGCGGCTTGTTGATCGCGCCGGCATGGGCGGATGCGGGCACGGCCGGTTCCGGCTGCGTGTTCGGGCAGACGACCGCAAGCGGGGCGGCGGGCGGTGATGCGCCGGATGTCAAGATGATCGGCCCCACGGTTGACCAGACCACCCAGGACACGCCGCAGTTTGAAGCGGCACAGGCGGCGCAGCAGGCGCGGGACCAGCAAGCCTATGACCAGCAGCAGGACGATCTGCCGCTCCATCCTGAGCAGGATCAGCAGCTGAACGATCTGAACGCGCAGGAACAGGACCCGGTCAACCAACTGAATTTCGACCCACCACAGTTCGAGTCCCCGCATTTTGACGCGCAGCAGTGCCCGTAGATTGCTTTGCCGCACCGCGGCAGGATGCTAGTCACGCCGCATGGATCACCACCACCATGACGATCATGACCATCACCACGGCCATCACCATCACGTAAGCCCGGATGCGATGGGCCGGTCTTTCGCGATCGGCGTCGGCATCAACCTGGCCTATATGATCGTGGAGATCGTCGCCGGCCTGCTGGCGCACTCGCTGGCTCTGCTGGCGGACGCCGCGCATAATGCCTCGGACGTGGCGGGCTTGCTGGCGGCCTTTATCGCCGGCCGGCTGGCGGTGAAGGCGGCGACCGCGACCTATACCTATGGGATGCGCCGTGCCTCGATCCTGGCGGCGCTCGGCAACGCGGTGGCACTGCTGCTGGTCACCGGCGGGATCGCCTGGGAGGCGGTGCTGCGCCTGATCGCCACGCCCCATGTCGCGGGCGGGACGGTGATGGTGATCGCCGCCGGCGGGATTTTCGTGAACGGTGGCTCGGCGCTGCTGTTTCTGCGCGGGCAGGACGATTTGAACGTCCGCGGTGCGTTCCTGCATTTGGCGGGGGACGCGGCGCTCGCCGCCGCCACCGTGGTCGCCGGCCTGATCATCCTCCTTACCCACTGGAATTTCATTGACCCGCTGGCCAGTCTGTTGGTGGCTGGCTTCATGATTTGGGCGACCTGGTCGTTGCTGCGGCAATCGGTGGCGATGGCGATGGACGCGGTGCCGGCGTGGTTGGATACCGTGAAAATTTCCGCCTGCCTGGCGGAAATTCCCGGCGTTGTGTCGGTGCATGACCTGCATGTCTGGCCGGTTTCCACCACGGAGGCGGCGCTGACGGCGCATATCGTCCGGGACGACCCCGAGGGTGATTTGGCGCTACGGATTGCCGCGCAGCACGAATTGGACGAGCATTTCGGCATCCGCCACGCCACGCTGCAACTGGAATCCACCGCCGCCAACTGCGCTTGCGCGTTCAGCGCGGCGGCGTGAACCCCGTCACGCGTTGAGCGACTTTATCTTGTCCTCAGCCTCCTCCCGGTCCAGCCGCATCGCCTGACGGGCGATCGATTGGCTGAAACCGGCGCGGGCCATGGCGGCCAGAATTTTCAATTCCGGCGCGTCGCCGAACGGGCCGGCGCGGCGGCGGCGCAGATAGGCGCAGGCGGCCGCCAGTTCGCGCTCCGGGTCTTCCGCCAGCGCCACACCGGCGGTCGCGGCCTTCACGCCTTTCGCTGCCAGATGAGCCAGGGCGCCGCGCCGGGATTTGCCCTCACGCGTCAGCCGTTTTGCACGGGACGCGGCGAACGCGTCGTCATTCAGAACGCCGGCGTCTCGCAGCCGGGCGATCACGCCTGGGATCACCGCTTTGGCGGCCCGCGCCGCCGCGGCGGCTGCCTCCGGCTCCACATCCTCCCCAAAATCCGTCCGCACCCAGCGGTCCACCTTGCGCGCCAGCACGCGCGTCAGCCCGGCCTCGGTCGCCGCGTAGCGCGCCAGATGGTTCAGTGCCGCTTCGTATAACTTTGCCGCATCGGGCGGTTCTGCCGTCATGGCAGTAGCTTTTGCGCCGGCCAAGCGGGCTGACAAGCGGGCGGTGCCGGACTAGGCTGCCGCTTACGTCAACAATAAAAGCCCGAGGAACCGTTCATGCCGGATTTTGACTATGTTATTGTCGGCGCCGGCTCGGCCGGTTCGGTCCTCGCCAACCGGCTGTCGGCTGACGGCGCCACCAAGGTGTGCCTGCTGGAAGCCGGCAAGCCCGACAACTCGGCGATGATCAGCACGCCCATGGGCATCGTGGCGCTGCTCGGCACCAAGACCTACAACTGGTATTTTTATACCGAGCCGCAGGATCATCTCAACGGCCGCAAACTGTACTGGCCGCGCGGCAAAACATTGGGCGGCTCCTCCTCGATCAACGCGATGATCTACACCCGCGGGGTGCCGGCCGATTACAATGAATGGGCGGATCTGGGCGCGCCGGGCTGGGGGTGGGACCAGGTTCTGCCGGTGTTCAAGCAGCTTGAGCATAATGAGCGCGGCGCGGATGATTTCCATGGCGCCGCGGGTGAGCTGAACGTCGCCGATTTGCGCAATCCGAACCCGCTGGCCGCGATTTTCATCCAGGCGGCGGCGGAAGGCGGATTGCCGGTCAACCCGGATTTCAACGGCCCCGCCCAGGAGGGGGCCGGCATGTATCAGGTCACGCAAAAGAACGGCCGGCGGTTTTCCGCGGCGCGGGCGTTTCTAGATGCTGCCAAGACGCGCCCCAACCTCACCATCCACACCGGCGCGCATGTCACGAAAATCCTGTTGGACGGCAAACGCGCGACCGGCGTGGACGTGAAAACCGCCGAGGGCGTGCAGCGCATGATGGCGGCGCGCGAAGTCATCTTGGCGGGCGGGGCGATCAATTCGCCGCAGCTCTTACTGCTCTCCGGCATCGGTCCGCGCGGCGAGCTGGCCCGGCACGGCATCCAGCAGTTCCATGAGCTGCCCGGCGTGGGGCAGAATTTGCAGGACCATTTGGACGTCTCGGTCCTGACCAAGGACAAGACCAAGCAAGCGGTGGGTGTCGCCGGCGGCGCGGTCTTTCGGCTGGTCAAGGCGTTCTTCGAATTCCGCAAGTCCGGCTCCGGAATGCTGGCGTCCAACGCCGCCGAAGCCGGCGGCTTTGCCCGGCTGTCGCCGGAATCGGCCCGGCCGGAGATCCAGTTCCATTTCGTGCCCACCTTGCTCCGCGACCATGGCCGCAAGCTCTCGCCCGGCTATGGCGTCACCCTGCATTGCTGCCAGCTGCGGCCAAAGAGCCGCGGCTTTATCGGCCTGAAATCGGCCGATCCGTTCGCCGACCCGCTGATCCAGCCCAACTATCTCAGCCATGACGATGACGTCGCCGAGCTGCTGGCCGGCTTAAAGCTGGGCCGCCGGATCATGACGTCGCCCGCCATGCGGTCTTTGAACGGCGGCGCCGAGATCGATCCTGGGGCGGCTGTCACCTCCGACGCGCAGCTGGTCGAGTTCATCCGCAACCATGCCGAGACGATCTATCACCCGGTCGGCACCTGCAAAATGGGCAATGACCCGCTGGCGGTGGTGGATGATCGGCTGCGCGTGCGCGGGATCGCCAATCTGCGCGTGGCGGATGCATCGATCATGCCGCGGGTGATCGGTGGTAACACCAACGCACCCAGCATGATGATCGGCGAGCGCGCGGCGCGGATGATCCTGGCCGACCGCAACGCCGCCCCGGCCAGCCTTGCGGCCGAATGACTTGATCTGAACCGCGCAGCCTCTTATACGCCGCGCTTCACCGTCAAACGTGAAGCGTGTGGGTCCGGGCCATTAGGCATGCCCGGCCGCCGCCCCGATGTTCGGGAGCCTGGTTCGCCAGGGCAGCGTAAAGGAGATGCAAATGCCGAAGCTCAAGACCAAGTCATCGGTCAAGAAGCGCTTCAAGATCACCGCGACCGGCAAAGTGCTGGCCGGGCCGGGCAAGAAGCGCCATAATCTGATGGCCCGTAGCCAGAAGGCCAAGCGGCAGAACCGCGGCAGCCAGACCCTGACCCATGCTGACGGCCTGACCGTCAAGCAATGGGCGCCTTACGGCATCGAATAAGGGGGGCGGAACAATGGCACGCGTCAAACGGGGCGTCACCACGCACGCCCGCCACAAGAAAATTCTCGAGCAGTCGAAGGGCTTCGTCGGCCGCTCTTCGACCAATTACCGGATCGCGCTGGAGCGGCTGGAAAAGGCGCTGCGTTATGCGTACCGGGACCGCCGGGTCAAGAAGCGCGAGTTCCGCTCGCTCTGGATCCAGCGGATCAACGCCGCGGTGCGCGAGCACGGGTTGACCTACAGCCAGTTCATTTTTGGGCTGAAAGAGGCCGGGCTGGAGCTGGACCGCAAGGTGCTGGCCGCGATCGCCTTCGACGACGCGCCGGCATTTGCGGAAATTGTGCAGGCGGTGAAGGCGGTCAAAGCGGCGGAATAATTGTCTCGATGGTTCCATGACGTACAAGTATATGTACGTCATGGAACCTGTATCATACTCCGAATTCCGGCAGAACCTCGCCCATCACCTCGATGCAGTGACCGAAAGTCGCGACTGCCTGATCATCACGCGCCAAGCGGGGTGTTTCGCAGGCTGAACGCGCTGATCGAGGATACCAGGCGCTCACCGTTCGAAGGGATCGGCAAGCCCGAACCCTTGAAAGCGAACCTCGCCGGCTCGTGGTCACGCCGTATAACCGGTGAACACCGGCTGGTCTATTTTGTCGCGACTTACGAACTCGGTCAGACGCTCGTGGTCACCCAGTGCCGCTTTCACTACTGATCACGCCCGGCCGGCCTCGCCCGACAACATGCCCGGATTGATCCGCAATTTGGCCAGCGCGCGGGTCCATTTCGTCTTATGGTCATTGCCGAACACCAGCTCCGCGTCAGCTGGGACGCTCAGCCAGGCGTTCCGCAAAATCTCGTCATCCAGCTGCCCCGCTTCCCAGGCGGCATAGCCCATCGCCAGGAACCCCTGAGACGGGCCGCCGCCCTCGGCGATCGCGCGCAGAATATCCAGGCTGGCGGTCAGCACATAGCTGTCGTCCACTTCCAGGCTGCCCTCGGCGGTCCAGTCCGCGCTGTGCAGAACAAAGCCGCGATTGCTGTCCACCGGGCCGCCGGCGCCGATCCGGATCTCGCGCAGCGGCGGCGCCGGCTCGATCCCCAACTGGGCGAGCAGGCCAGCGAACTCCGGCTTGCTCAGCGGGCGGTTGACGGTGATGCCCATGGCGCCCTCAGCGGTATGCGCGCACATGAAAATCACGCTTTGCGCGAACCGCCGGTCCGGCATGCTCGGCATGGCGATCAGGATTTGGCCGGATAGCCAATGGGGTTCTTCCGGAACCGCTAATGTTTTTTTGACAACCATGACGACAAATTGGGACGGGTCCCGAAAACGCGCAAGCCCGACCCGCTTCACGGCCGCCGGCGCTTCGTCTAGTGAAAGGACAGATTGAGGGAGCCAACGTGATGATCAAATTAGGCGACAAAATACCAGCGATGAAACTGATGACGGTCACCGCGGACGGCCCGCGGGAGGTCGATACCGGCGAATTGTTTGGCACCGGCAAGGTCGTGTTGTTTGCCGTCCCCGGCGCGTTCACGCCGACCTGCAGCGCCAAACATTTGCCCGGCTTTGTCCAGCACCTGCCGGAGTTGAAGGCCAAGGGCGTCGACAAGGTCGTTTGCATGGCGGTCAATGACGCGTTTGTCATGGGCGCATGGGCGAAGGATCAGAAAGTGGGGGACGGCATCATCATGCTGGCGGACGGCTCGGCCGCCTTTACCAAGGCGCTAGGGCTGGAGCTGGACCTGGTGGCACGTGGCCTCGGTCTGCGCAGCCAGCGTTTCGCCCTCGTCACGCAGGATGGCGTCGTCCAGCATCTGGCGGTGGAGGAGGCGGGCGGCTTTGATGTCAGCCGGGCGGAGGCGGTGCTCGAAGCCCTGTGAGTTCCCATACGGCGGCACCAGCCGCCGCGAGTCTGACCGTCGTCGTGCCCTGCTATAATGAGCGTGCCAATATCGCACCCATGGTGGCCGCGCTTGATACCGCGCTAGCCGGCGTGACGTGGGAAGTCGTGTTCGTGGACGATGACAGCCCGGACGGCACCGCGGCCGCGGCGCGGGACATCGCCCGGCAAGACCGCCGCGTACGCTGCATCCGCCGCGTCGGGCGGCGCGGCTTGTCCTCGGCGGTGATCGAGGGCGCGCTTTCATCCTCCGCGGATTATGTCGCGGTGATCGATGGCGATATGCAGCATGACGAAACCCGGCTCCCGGCGATGATCGCGGTGCTTGGCGCGGGCGCGGATCTGGCCGTCGGCAGCCGGCATGTCGCGGGTGGTGACAATGCCGGGCTCGCCTCGCCCTTGCGGGAAAAACTTTCCGGCGCCGGCATCCGGATCGCGCGGCTGGTGACACGCACGGATCTTTCAGATCCGATGAGCGGATTTTTCATGCTCCGGCGCGGCCTGTTCGAGGCGCTGGCGGCGCGGCTGACCGGCCAGGGCTTTAAAATCCTGCTCGATCTGGTGCTCGCCGCGCCGGCGCCGCTGAAAATCGTGGAAATTCCGTACAAGTTCCGGCCGCGCGCGGCCGGTGAGAGCAAGCTGGACGCGCTGGTGCTGGCGCAATTCGCGGGCCTGCTGATCGACAAGGCGCTGCGCGGCACGGTGCCGCTGCGGTTCATCACCTTTGCGCTCGTCGGCGCCTTCGGCGTGCTGATCAACCTCGCGGTGCTGGAAGCCGCGCGCCGCCTCGGCATTGGTTTTGGCGCGGCGCAGACGCTCGGCACCATCGTCGCGATGGTCGCGAATTTCTGGCTCAATAACCAGCTGACCTATCGCGCGCAGCGGTTGAAGGGCGGGCGCGTGTGGCGCGGGCTGCTGCTGTTCCTGTTGGTCTGCGGCCTCGGCGCGATCGCCAATATCGGCATCGCGCGCGCGTTATACGCTGAAAACGGCAGCGATATATTCTCCGGCGCCGCCGGTGCGGCGGTGGGCGTGGTGTGGAATTACGCGGTTTCCGCCACGCTGGTCTGGCGCGTCAGGTGATTTTTTGCTCCGGCCGGGCGGTTTGATCAAATTATTCCTGGCGGTCCTGCTGGCGTTAACGGCTTTCCGCCTGATCCTCGCGGCAATTCTGCCGCTCGCACCAGACGAGGCCTATTATTGGCTGTGGTCGCGCCATCTCCAGGCCGGCTATTTTGACCATCCACCGATGGTGGCGCTCTGGATACGCGCGGGGACCGATCTGGCGGGGCAGACGCCGCTCGGCATCCGGCTGCTGGGGCCGCTCTCCGGCGCGGTCGGCTCGCTGCTGGTCTGGTCGGCCGGGCGCGACCTCCTCGGTGATGATCGGGCCGGACTGATCGCCGCGGCGCTGTTGAACGCCACCATCATGGTCGGCGTCGGCGCCATCATCATGACGCCGGACACGCCGCTGTTCTTCTTCTGGACGGCGGCGGTCGCGGCCGCGGGCCGGCTGATCGCGACGCGGGATTCACGCTGGTGGCTGGTGATCGGTCTGGCGGCGGGCGCGGCGCTCTTGTCAAAATACACCGCACTTTTGCTGGTGGCGGGGATCGGCCTGTGGCTGCTGACCAGGCGAGACGGCCGCGCGATGCTGCGGACCGTCTGGCCCTGGGCCGGGCTTGGTCTCGCGTTCCTGGTGTTCTTGCCGAACCTCATCTGGAACGCGGAGCACGGCTGGGTCAGCTTTTTCAAGCAAGGCAGCCGCGTGACGCATTTTGACGTCGATCGCGCCGCGCAGTTTTTCGCCGAGCTGGTGGCCGGCCAGATCGGCCTCGCCACGCCGATCATCTTTGCACTGGGCGTGGCGGGGCTTTGGCGCCTCGCGGGCCGGCGCGATCCAGCGGTATCACTGCTGCTTTGGCTCTCCGCGTTACCGGCGGCGGTGTTTCTGGAACATGTGCTGTCGGATCGCGTGCAGAGCAACTGGCCGGCGGTGATCTACCCCGCCGCCTGCCTCGCCGCCGGCGGCTTGCTTGCGGCGCGCGGGCGGGCATGGCTGGCGCCGGCACTGCTCAGCGGTTTTGCCCTGACCGCCTTGGTCTACGCGCAGGCGCTCGCCGGCCTGGTGCCGATCCCGGCGCGGCACGATCCGGCGGCGTTGCAACTCGCTGGCTGGCGCGGCGTCGCGGCGGCGGTGCAGGCGCATCCGGCCGCGTTTTATACGTCGGATGAGTACGGCCCCGCGGCCGAGCTGGCGTTTTTTCTGCCGTCGGATGTCGTCGCGGAATTCGGCGGCGGGTTTGACCGGCGGTGGGATTTCTTGGGGCTGCCGGTTCTGAACGTTCCGGCCGGAACGCCCGGTATTCTGGTCACGCGCCGCGCCGATACGCCCTGTCCGGTACTCCTCGGCACCGTGACTCGTGCGCGCGGCGGCGGCATCGTCGCCACCTATCGTCTGTGCCGGTTTTTGGCGCCGGCCGATGGCGTGGTACTGCCGCATCCATGACCAAACCGGACGTTCACGCCGCCCTCGCGCGCATCGCCCCGCATATCGTCCGCACGCCGATGCTGACCAACGTGACGCTGGATCGCGCCACCGGGGGGCGGATTCTGATCAAGCCGGAGGTCCTGCAGCGCACCGGCAGTTTCAAATTGCGGGGCGCGACCAACGCGCTGCGGCGCCTCGCGGAGACCGGCGGCGCGCAACGCATCGTCACCTATTCTTCCGGCAACCATGCCCAGGCGATCGCCTGCGCCGCGGCGGCTCTGGGCTGGCCGGCCACGATCGTGATGCCGGCCGACGCGCCGGCGGTGAAGCGGGAGTCGACCGCGTTCTGGGGGCCGAACATCGTGTTCTACGACCGCTCCACGGAGAACCGCGAGGCGATTGCGCAGGCGATTGTGGCCGAGACAGGCGCGGTGCTGATCCCGCCCTATGAGCATCCTGATGTGATCGCCGGGCAGGGGACGCTCGCGCTGGAACTGGCGGCGGACGCGGCGGCGGCGGGTCTCGCGATGGATGCCATGCTGGTCTGCTGCGGCGGCGGCGGGCTGATCGCCGGCTGCGCTTTGGCGCT
>Ga0116230_10000577_pt1 | contig 32526 bp, 30 predicted proteins | sample S1TSphfallax_3_FD_88678 | JGI IMG/M metagenome (GOLD analysis project Ga0116230, IMG submission 88678) | Host-associated microbial communities from peat moss isolated from Minnesota, USA - S1T2_Fd - Sphagnum fallax MG | ecosystem: Host-associated > Plants > Peat moss > Unclassified | place... | reverse complement strand
GCCACGTTCAGATAGGCCGCGCGAGCGCCATCGTCCTTCAAGTACAGATCGAGAAAGGCCGTGATGAAATGCGCGTTGATCGCGTTGACGCGCTCCTTGCTCCAGACCGGGTCTTCGAACCAATCCTGATCCCAAAGGTGCTGACGCATCGCCTCGGGCGCCGGGTTCAAACCGATCGAATGACCGGCTTCCTTGAGCGTCAGCAGGTAGCGATGCGCGCCGACGGCCTGCGTGAAGAACGCGCGTGCGCCGCTCTGATAATCGACCGTATGATCTTGGTTGCCGGCGATCAACAGCAGCGGCGCCTGGATCGTGCGCAGACCCTCGGCACCCCAAGCCGCGAGCGCGCCGCCACCGGCCGGTGAGATCGCGACGATCGCACGCAAGTTCTTGACCGTCACATCGTCGCGATTTGCGCCGCCCGCCGTATAGGGCAACAGCAGTTTACCGGGCACGAGCTTGACGGCATTGCCACCGGGATCGAGGCCGGCGCCTCCGGCCGTGAGTACCCCGTAGCCGCCGATCGAATAACCGACGAGCGCGGTACGCGTCGGGTCGATCAGATGCTCGGCCGCGAGACTCGCCTGCAAGTCTTTCGCGACGAACGCGATATCGAGCGGACGGCGCAACAGCGGCTCGGGGAATCCGGCCGCATCGGTGATCGACGGATCCGCGTGCCGAATCGCCGCAATCACATAGCCCTTGGAGGCGAGGTTCTCGGTCAACCAGGTCATCGCCGCCGGATCGTTGCTGTAGCCGTGCGAGACGATCACGAGGGGATAATCGCCGCCCGCGGGTTTTGCGTCACGTACGGCGATCCCAGGCACGGTGAAGCTCGCGGGCGGCGCCGGCGGTTCGGCGGGGAAGGCCGCGGTGTAGCTCGCCGGCCGCTCGCCGCCGCGCGTGCGTGCCGGATACCAGAGATCCACGGTCAGTGCCCGATCGTGGAGCGGGGCCGTGCCGCGCGCCGCATCGAATGCGAGCACGTCGGCTTGTGCGGGCTCGACGAGGTGCAGCGTGCGCACACCGACAGCGAACTCGCCCAAGTGCGCGAGTTCAGGCGCATCCGGGCCGAACCGGCTAGGCGGCGCGTCGGCGGCGCAGAGCAGCCCGGCGGGCAGAAACAAAACAGCGACCAGCAGCGCACTGGCCGATGCGCCGGAGCGAATGGATGGCATGGGAAGGACTCCTCTCGATCCGTCGCGCATGATAGCGTGTGGTTCCCTAAATCAGTGCTTCATCGAGTATTTCGATCCAGTGCCGCACCGGCGTGCTCGTACCGCTCTGTAAATGCTGGATGCAGCCGACGTTGGCCGAGACGATGCACGGCGCGCCGACCGCGGCGAGCTGCGCGAGTTTGCGATCGCGCAGCTGCAGGGCGATTTCCGGCTGCAGTAACGAATACGTGCCCGCGGATCCGCAGCACAAATGCGCCTCGGTGGCAGGCGGCTGGATCTGAAACCCCAAGGCGCCGAGGTGCGTCTCGACGAGGCCGCGCAAGCCCAGCCCGTGCTGCAAGGTACACGGAGCATGAAACACCAGCGCGGGTGCGTTCGCGGTCCGCAGACGCGGTCCCAGCGCCGGGACCAGTTCCTCCAGCCATTGCGAGAGGTCGCGCGCCGCGGCGCTGACGCGCGCGGCCTTGTCCGCATAGGCCGGATCATGGCGCAGCGCATGCCCGTAGTCCTTGATCATGACGCTGCAACCCGAGGCGTTGCTGACGATCGCTTCGACCTCGCCACGCTCGAGCGCGGGCCACCACGCATCGATGTTCCGGCGCATGTCGTCGAGCGCGCCGTCGAGATCGCTCAAGTGGTAACGGATCGCCCCGCAACAGCCGGCGCCGTTGGCGAGCTGACATTGAATCCCCGCCGCATCGAGCACGCGCGCGGTCGCGCTGTTGACGTTCGGCAGCATTGCGGGCTGGACGCAGCCGGCGAGCAAAAACACCTTGCGGCCGTGCGCGCGCGTCGGCCACAGCGCCGCCCGACGGCGCGCCTCACGCGTGACCGGGCTCGCGGCATCGGGCAGCTTGCGGCGCAGTGCCGCCGGCAGCAAAGGTCGCAGGCGCGTCCCTAAGCGCAGCAGCGGTGCAAACAACGCCGAGGTGATGCCTTCCTTGAGCGCCCAGCGTCGCGCCCGATCCGCCGCCGGCCGTTCGACACGCGCATCGACGATCTGCCGCCCGATGTCGACGAGGTGGCCGTAATCGACCCCGCTGGGGCAGGTTGTCTCGCAGTTACGGCAGGTGAGGCAGCGGTCGAGGTGCAGCTGCGTGCTGCGCGTGACCTCGCCGCCCTCGAGCACTTGTTTGATCAAGTAGATGCGGCCGCGCGGGCCGTCGAGTTCGTCGCCGAGCAGTTGGTAGGTCGGACAAGTCGCGTTACAGAAGCCACAATGCACGCACTTGCGCAGGATCGCCTCGCCCTCGCGGCCTGCGGGCGTAGCGGCGAACTCCGGACTCAGTTTCGTCTGCATGCGGCGTCTTCAAACATCCGGATAGAGACGGCCGCGATTGAACACACGGGCTGGATCGAAGGCGAGCTTCAGGCGCCGATTGAGCGCCAGGATCGCCGCGCTCGGGCTGGCAAACGCGCCGGCCGCCTTGTCGGCCGCGCGCACCAATGTCGCATGGCCGCCGGCGCGCGCGGCCGCCTCGCGCAGCTGCGCGGCCGGCGCGGTGCTGCGCCACCAGCGCTGCGCACCGCCCCACTCGATCCATTGCCTGCCCGGTAAGGCGAGCGGCGCAGTGCGCGCGGGCACCGACAGGCGCCAGAGATTATCGCCTGCAGTCAATTCGGCGGCCGTGGGCTGAAAGAAATCGTGCTGTTGATCGCGCAGCGACTGCCACCACCGCGTCGCCGCCTCCGGCTCGAGCCGGCTGCCGCCCAAGCGAACGAGGGCCTCGCGCACCGCGGACTCGGCGCCCGCGAGCCTGAGAGCCAAGCGATCTTCGTGCCATGAACTCGCACGCAGCGGCAAGGCCTGGGAATTCCAGGCGAGCAGTTGCGCGAGCGCCTGCGCCTCATTGCAATCGAACACGATCGTCGTCGTCGCCACGGCCCGCGGCAGCACCTTGAGCGACACCTCGCAGATCACGCCCAAGATGCCCCAAGAGCCGGCGAGTACGCGCGAGACGTCGTAACCGGCAACGTTTTTCATGACTTCTCCGCCGAAATGCAGCATCTCACCGCGGCCGTCGATCACGGTCGCGCCGAGCAGGAAGTCGCGCAACGAACCCACGTAGGCGCGCGTCGGACCGGTCAAGCCGGCGGCCACCATGCCGCCCACGGTACCGCCGGGCGCGAAGCGCGGCGGCTCGAAGGGCAGGCACTGGCCGGCGTCCGCGAGCAGCGCTTCGAGCTCGGCGAGCGGCGTGCCGGCCCGGACAGTGACCACGAGTTCGCTCGGCTCGTAGTTGCTGACGCCGCGCAGTTCGGCGAGCGGCAGCGGCTCACCGTGCGGCACTTCGGCATAGAAGGCCTTCGTGCCGCCCCCGCGGATGTCGAGTTGTTCGCCACCGGCCGCCGCGGCGCGCACCCGCTCGGTCAAGCGCCGCAAGGCAGCTTCGCCCTGAGCCATCAGAAGCGCGGCAAATCGGCGAACGGCAGCATGCCGCGATGAACGTGCATCTTGCCGTACTCGGCGCAGCGCTGCAGCGTGGGGATGACCTTGCCGGGATTGAGCAGACCGAAGGGATCGAAAGCGCGCTTGATGGCGAAGAAATGGTCGCGTTCGGCGGGCGAGAACTGTACGCACATGGAGTTCAATTTCTCGACGCCGACGCCGTGTTCCCCGGTGACGGTGCCGCCGAGACGCACGCTCGCCTCGAGAATCTCCGCGCCGAACAATTCGCAGCGATGCAATTGCTCGGCGTCATTGGCGTCGAACAGGATCAGCGGATGCAGATTGCCGTCGCCCGCATGAAAGACATTGACACAGCGCAAGCCGTACTTCTCGGCCATCGTGCCGATCGCGCGCAGCATCTCGGCGAGACGCTTGCGCGGGATCGTCGAATCCATGCACATATAATCCGGGCTGATGCCGCCGGAAGCCGGAAACGCATTCTTGCGGCCGCTCCAGAAGCGTATGCGCTGCGCTTCGTCGTGGCTGACTTCGATGCGCGAGGCGCCGCTCGCGGTCAGCACCGCGGTCATGCGCTCGATTTCCTCGGCGACCTCCGCGGCCGTGCCGTCACTTTCGCAGAGCAGAATCGCGGCCGCCGCGAGATCGTAGCCGGCGTGCACGAACGCCTCGGCGACCGCGGTCATCGGCTGATCCATGAGCTCGAGACCCGCCGGAATGATGCCACGGGCGATCACGTTGGCAACCGCCGCGCCGGCCGATTCGACGTCGTCGAAGCTCGCCATGATGCAGCGGGCGAGCTGCGGTTTGGGCGTGAGCCGCACGGTCACCTCGATGATCACGGCGAGCATGCCTTCGCTGCCGACGATCAACGGCAGCAAATCGAGCCCCGGGGCATCGAGGGCTTCGGAGCCGAATTCCACGGCCTCGCCGTCGGCGAGAAAGCCACGCACGCGCAGCACGTTGTGCAGGGTCAAGCCATACTTGAGGCAATGCACGCCGCCGGAATTCTCGGCGACGTTGCCGCCGATCGTGCAGGCGATCTGGCTGCTCGGGTCGGGCGCGTAATAGAGACCCATGGGCGCCGCAGCCTCGCTGATCGCGAGATTGCGGACGCCGCTCTGCACGACCGCGGTGCAGCTCGACGCATCGATGTTGAGGATGCGATTGAACTTGGCCAGCGACAAGCTCACGCCCCAGCGATGCGGCAGAGCGCCGCCGGACAAGCCGGTGCCGGCGCCGCGCGCGACCACGGGCACCGCGAGCCGGTGGCAGACGGCGAGGACGGCTGCGACTTGCGCCTCGGTTTCCGGGATCACGACCACGAGCGGCGCGGCGCGATAAGCCGTCAGGCCGTCGCATTCGTAGGCGACCGTGTCCTCGTGACGGGACAGGATCGCGGCACGCGGCAACACGGTCGCAAGCGCCTCGACCACCTCGCGCTGGCGCAGGTCCCGGTCCGCCCTGCTCGTTGGGTCCGCCACGCCCGTTGGGTCCGCCACGCCCGTTGGGTCCGCCATGCCCGTTGGGTCCGACGGCTGCGCCGGCGCGTGCGCCGCGAGGCTCATGCGCTCGCGCGCCACTTGATCGAGCAACCGATGCAAACGTGTTGCTGCTCGGGCGCTCGTCCGGTCGCGGCGACCAGACGCATTGCCTCGTAGAGTTCCCTGGTCGTGCCTTCCGGTGCCGTCTCTTTGCGCGACGCGTCCAGACGACCGCGATACTGCAGGCGCAGCGCGGCGTCGTAGCCGAAGAAATCCGGCGTGCAGACGGCACCATAGGCACGGGCGACGGCCTGGGTCGCATCGTAGAGATAGGGAAAGGACAGGCTGGGGGCGAGTTCGACCATGCGCTCGAAGCGGTCCTCAGGGTAAGCGTCGGTGTCGTTCGAGTTGATCGCGATGACCGTCACGCCGAGATCCAAGAGATCGCGGGCATCGCGCACGAGTCGCGGCAGGATCGCCTTGACGTACGGACAGTGATTGCAAATGAACGCGACCACGGTGCCGCGCGTCCCGGCGAGGGCGCGCAGCGAGTGCACGGCACCGTCGGTACCGGGCAGCGTGAAGTCCGGTGCCAGTGAACCGATTTCGGCGGCGGGCGCTGCGGCGGCCATGGCGGCGCCTCAGCGCGCGACGGCCGGCGCCAGCAACAAGGCGGGCAACTCGGCGAGGCTGTCGATCAGAAGGTCGCACGGCAGGCTGCGGGGATCCATGCCCTCGTTATAACCGTAGGGAACGCAAATCACCGGGATGCCGGCGCCGCGCGCGGCCTGCACGTCGTTGATCGAGTCGCCGACCATGAGCGCCCGAGCAGGGGCCACGCCCAAGGACTCGCAGGCGAACACCAAGGGCATGGGATCCGGCTTGCGTCGTGCACAGCTGTCGCCGCCGACATATACGTCGACGCCGGGACTGAGCCCCAGCCGCCGCGCGAGCGCGATCGCAAAGCGCTGTTGCTTGTTCGTGACGATGGCCGTGCGCAGGCCCGCGGCGTGCACGGCGAGCAGCCCCTCGACGGCGCCGGGAAAAGGCTTCGCGGCGGATTCGTCGGTCTGTTGCAGGGCGCCGTAATGATGAAAGAAGCGCTCGACGATGGCCGCGTGCGTCGCTGGATCGAGGCTGCGGCCCTGCAACTCGCCGGCGCGCTGAACCAACATCGGAGCGCCGCGGCCGATCAGCGTCTTCGTGGCAGCGGCGGCAACGGGCGGCCAGCCGAATTCGCCGATCGCGCGATTGAGCGCCAACGCGATGTCGGCTGCCGTATCGAGCAGGGTGCCGTCGAGATCGAACAAGACCGCTTCCAGGGATACACCGCGCCAGGCGGCAGGCGCGGTCTGAGTCTGGGTCGGATTCGGGGTCGCGGCGAGCGACGGCGTGGGGCTGGGTAATGTCATCGAGCGATTATGCCCGATATCGACGCCCTACCGGCAGCCCGTCGGCGGCCGCACCGGCACCCCCCGGCCGTCAGGCGGCTTGCGGGCACTCGCAGACGATGCAGGTGCCCGGCTGGGCCGGCGCCGGTCGTGTCCGTGACGGCGACGAGTTCGCGGATGCGTCACTGTTGCGGTACGAGACGCAGCTTACTCGTGTCGTAGCCCATTTCGCCGACCCGCGCGCGCAGGCGCTCATAGTCAGCGGGACTCAAGCTCGGGGCGCGCGCCATGATCCAGACGTAGTCGCGTCGATCGCGGGCGATGATCGTCTCGGTATAGGCCTCGTCCAGGTAGGCGATCAAATATTGCGCTTTGATCGGCCAGAGGAACTGCATTCCCCAGCGGGCATTGCTGGTCTTGTCGAGCACGAAGCCGTGCGGCTTCATGGTCTTCACCGGCCCAGCGAAGCCGCCCTTGCGGAACGTGAATGTCGTGGCAATCGTCCCGTCGGGGTTCAACTGGTAGGACTCGACGGCGTCGTAGGCATCCTTTTCCAGGAACGTCGGAATGCTGGCGATCACGTACCAAGGCCCCATGAATCGATCGAGATCGACGTGGGCGACGGGCTTGATGGGATCTTGGGGCATGGCGGCACACGCGGTGAGCAAGAATAAGGGGGCCAGTAGCCGGCCGAAACCTACCCAGCGTCTCATCGCCGGCTCGTCGCGCGCGACAGGGCCGGCGCCGGCCCGAGCAGGCGATCGACACCGAGAAACAAGCCGCTGAGCACGATCAACACCAGCAGCAGTCCGGCGGCGTTGATGGCCGTATGGGCATAGCCGATGCCGGTAACGTCGAGGAAGGGATAGGGATAGCGGCCGATCACGGCGCCGCGCAGCAACGCATAGACCAAGTACACGCTGGGATAGATCAGCCAACCGGGCAGATCCCGCAGGCCGAGGCTGCCTTTCGGCACGAACACGAACCACATGGCGACGAAGGCCAAGGGGACGACATCGTGGAACAGCGTATCGGCTACCCAGTACCAGCCGAGCGGCTTCCACAGCCCGCGCAGCAGGAGTTCATACGCGAGCGACACAAAGGAAATCGCGACCGCGACGCCGGTCAGGAATTCCGGCGTGCCCAGGCGGCGTGCGAAGCGCGAGCCGGGCGCGCCGAGCACGACGCTCAGGATTGCGGCGATCAGGAAATTCGTCCAGATCGTGAAATAGCTGAGCAGATCGTTGAGGCGCAGCGCAAGATTGCCCGGCAGATGCGCCGGGTTCTGCAGGGTCAGCAGCAATTGCAAGGCGAGTGCGAACCAGGCGAGCGCGGCGATCGCCGCGCTACAGAATTCGCGCGCAGTCCAGGGGACTCGGCGGTTCGACGTGGTCTGCTCGCTGCGCATCGCTGCATCATAGCGGCGCGCGTGCCCAAGTCCAGTCGCGGATCTCCGGCATGTCCGCACCGTGTTCACGAATGTAACGCGTGTGTTCGACCAGCTTGTCACGCAGGGTCTGCTTGAGATAGGCCCCCGGACTGCCCGGATCCGGCAAGCGGTCGATGACGTCGATGACCAGATGAAAGCGGTCGAGTTCGTTGAGCACCGTCATGTCGAACGCGGTCGTGATCGTGCCCTCTTCCTTGTAGCCGCGCACGTGCAGGTTGGCGTGGTTGGCGCGCCGGTACGTGAGCCGGTGGATCAGCCACGGGTAGCCATGAAAGGCGAAGATCGTGGGCCGGTCGGGTGGAAACAGCGAGTCGTAATCGCGATCCGTGAGCCCATGCGGATGCTCGCTGCTCGGCTGCAGTTTCATGAGATCGACGACATTGACGACCCGCAGCCGCAGCTGCGGCAGATGCTCACGCAGTATCGTCACGGCCGCCAGGATCTCGAGCGTCGGGACATCCCCGGCGCAGGCGAGAACGACGTCGGGCGGCGCCTGCTGATCGTTGCTGGCCCAGGGCCAGATGCCAATACCGGCCGCACAATGTTCAATCGCCTGGCCGATGCTGAGCCACTGCGGCGCCGGATGCTTGCCGGCGATGACCACGTTGACGTAGTGGCGGCTGCGCAGGCAATGGTCCATGACGGACAACAGACAATTGGCATCCGGCGGCAAATAAACCCGGACTACCTCGGACTTCTTGTTGACGACTTGATCGAGGAATCCGGGGTCCTGGTGGGTGAAGCCGTTGTGATCCTGGCGCCAGACGTGCGAGGACAAGAGATAGTTCAGCGAGGCGATCTTGCGTCGCCAGGGCAGCTGTGCGGTGACCTTGAGCCACTTGGCGTGCTGGTTGAACATCGAATCGACGATGTGGATGAAGGCTTCGTAGCAATTGAACAAGCCGTGGCGGCCCGTGAGCAGATAGCCCTCGAGCCAGCCCTCGCACTGGTGTTCGCTCAACATCTCGACGACGCTGCCGACCCGCGCCAGGTACTGATCCCCGGGCAGCGTTGCCGCCTGCCATTGCCGGTTCGTGACTTCGAACACGGCCTCCAAGCCGTTCGAAATGGTCTCGTCCGGGCCGAAAACCCGGAAGTTGCGCGGTTCTTGATTGCGGCGCACGACATCGCGCAGGAACTTGGCGAGCACCCGCGTATCGCCGCCGCCCAAGACGCCCGGGTTCGGCACGTCGACCGCGTAATCGACATAGTCGGGCATCGCCAACTCGCGCAACAGCAACCCGCCATTGGCATGCGGATTGGCGCCCATGCGCCGCGTACCGACCGGCGCAAGCGCGGCGAGCTCGGGTAGCAGCCGGCCGGCCGCATCGAACAACTCCTCGGCGTGGTAGCTGCGCAGCCAGACCTCGAGCTGGCGCAAGTGCTCCGGATGATGGGCGGGATCGGTCAAGGGCACTTGGTGCGAGCGAAACGAGCCCTCGTTGGGCAGCCCGTCGACGATCTCGGGACCGGTCCAGCCTTTGGGCGACTGCAGCACGATCATCGGCCAGCGCGGTCGCGTCGTCACGCCCTGGGTGCGCGCGGCGTGCTGGATCGCCTGGATCTCGCCGATCACGCGATCGAGCGTCGCAGCCATCGCCTCGTGCATGAGCGCGGGCTCATGGCCCACCACGAAATGCGGCTCCCAGCCGTAGCCGCACAGCAGCTGTTCGAGTTCCTCGCGCGGGATGCGTGCGAGCACGGTCGGGTTCGCGATCTTGTACCCGTTCAAGTGCAGGATCGGCAAGACCGCGCCGTCGCTGACCGCGCTCAGAAACTTGTTCGAATGCCAGGCCGTGGCCAAGGGTCCCGTTTCCGCCTCGCCATCGCCGATCACGCAGGCGGCGATCAGCGACGGGTTGTCGAACACCGCACCGAATGCATGACTCAGCGAGTAGCCGAGTTCACCGCCCTCGTGGATCGATCCGGGACACTCGGCCGACGCGTGGCTCGGAATGCCGCCGGGAAACGAGAATTGCTTGAAGAGGCGCTGCAAGCCCGCGATATCCTGACTGATGATCGGGTAGATTTCGCTGTAGCTGCCTTCGAGGTAGGTTCCGGCAACGACCGCAGGTCCCCCGTGACCGGGGCCCGACAGGTAGATCATGTCGAGATCGTCGCGCTTGATGACCCGATTCAAGTGCGTGTAGATGAAGTTCTGGCCCGGCGTCGTGCCCCAATGACCGAGCAGCATCTGTTTGATGTGCGCGAGTTCGAGCGGCTCGCGCAGCAAGGGATTCGCACACAGATAGATCTGGCCGACCGCGAGATAATTGGCCGCGCGCCAATACGCATCGATCTTGCGCAGCGACTCCGCATCGAGCGCGGGAGTCGCAGCGGGCTCGGTCATGACAGCACCTCGCGGGTTTGCCGGGCGATCACGATTTCCTCATCGGTGCGGATCACGCGCACCCGCACACGGCTCCCCGGCGTCGAAATCAGTACGGTCGCCGCATCGCCGGACGCGGTCGTGTTCGCGCGCGCATCGAGTTCGATGCCGAGGAATTCGAGGCCCGCGCAAATCCGGGCCCGAATCGGCGCGGCATGCTCGCCGATGCCGCCCGCGAACACCAAGGCATCCACGCCGCCGAGCGCGGCCGCATAGGCGCCGATGGTCTTCTTGACGTGATAACAGAACGACTCCAGTGCCTCGGCGGCACGCACGTCGCCAGCCTCCATGCCCAGCAGATCCTGCACATCCGAACTCGTCTCGGAAATGCCCAGCAGCCCCGAGGCATGCGTGGTCATCGTCTGGAAGGCGCGCGGCGACAGCTGCTCGGTGCTGGCAAGATAATAAGCGAGGCCGGGATCGAGGTCGCCGCTGCGCGTGCTCATGAGGATGCCGGAAGCCGGCGTGAAGCTCATGGAAGTATCGATGCTGAGGCCGTCACGCACCGCACAAAGGCTCGCGCCGTTACCGAGGTGGGCGAGCACGATGCGGCCGTGTGTGGCGGCGGGCTCCGCGAGGCGCCGCAACTCACCGAGGAGGTACTCGTAGGAGAGACCATGAAAGCCGAGGCGCTCGATGCCCCGCGCCGCATAGCGGCGCGGCAGACTCAAGCGTTTGGCGACCGGCGGCATACGGCGATGAAACGCCGTGTCGAAACACGCCACCTGGGCCAATTCGGGCCGGCGTTCGCGCAACACCTCCACGAGCTCGATCTCGCGGGGCAGATGTTCGGGATCGAAGGGCGTGAGTCGGCGCAGATCGGCGAGCAATGGCGCGGTGATACGCTCCGGTGCGCTATGCGCTGCGCCGTTGACGATGCGATGGCCGGCGGCCATGAGATCGGTGCACAGGCCGGTCGCTTCCAGCCGGTCGAACAGACAATGGGCCGCGCTGCGGTGATCGGTAATCGCAGCCGGCGGATCCTCGTGCGTGCCCTTACCGTCGGCGTCCTTCAAGCTGAGTCGCGTGCCCGGCAGGCCGATCCGGTCGATGCTCGCGCTCAGGGCCCGCCGCAACGGCGTGGTGCCGGCGAAGAGCGCGGCGCGGATGCTCGAGGACCCGCCGTTGATCGTCAGAATCGTGGGCATGCAGCATCATTGCACGCTCCCCGTCGCACGCCGCGACGTGCGGGCCGCGTTCCGCACGTCGCGGATGGTCATCTCGGGTAGGACAAGTACCTACACGATTATTGGATCTGGCCGAGGAAGTCGCGTTTGCCGAGTTCGACGCCGTTGGCGCGCAATAGATCGTAGGCCGTCGCCAGATGAAAGTAGAAGTTCGGCAGGGCAAAGTGCGTCCAATAGTCGAGGCCGGTAAATTTCAACGTGTGGGTCGGAAAGCTCAAGACGATCTCGCGCGTCTCGGCGCCTTCGAACTGGGCAGCGGTCATGCCGCCGACGAAGATCAGGGTCTTGTCGACGCGCGCGCGCAATTCGTCGAACGTCGTCTCGTGATCCTCGTGGCGGGGATTCTCGACACCCGCAAGCCGCGCGACCGCGCCCTTGGCGTTGTCGCAGACGACCTGGACCTGACGCTGGAAGGGGAACATATCCGGCGCCAGGCGAGCCAGGAGCAGGCCGACCGGATCGAATTTTCTCGAAGCCGCATGCGCGGCCCCCTTCGCGAGCAATGCGTTGAGGCTGTTGAGGCCCCGGACCAGGCTCGGGACGGAAACATCGTAGAGTCGGATCGTCATGGTTTTTCCCTCAAAATTGTGCCATGCATGAGCCCGGACAATGGTACCGTGTCTGTACCTAATTCGGAGTTCCGCCTGATGCAAGAAAAGCCCAGCTATTCGAACGGCCGGATCCCCACGCAAACGTCCGACGATCCGACGATGGATTTTCGCGCCCGCCTCGCCCATCAACAGGCCGAGAACGCGGAGCGCCGTCGCTTCGATCTCGCCGAACAGTCGTCGCGCCTCAAGACCGCGGAAGAGCGCATCCGCATCTGGGAGCGTCTGCACGAGGTGGCGCTGCCGCGCGACCCGGAGCACCGGTTGATCGCGATCATCGCGGCCAATACGAATCTCACGACCGAGGATGTGCTCGAGGAACAGCGGCGACGTGCGGAGGCGAAGCTCGCAAGTGCAGCGGCGACCGCAGCGGCCGGCGCCGTCTAGTCGCGCAAGAAATACGGCAGCGCCGTGAGCACCACGCCGATCGCGACGAGCCACCAGGGATTGGCGACGAAATACGGGTAGACCATCAGCGCGATTCCGCAGACCAGCGGCCACGGCTCGCGCTGTTTTTTGCCGTAAAGAAAAAAACCCAGACCGATCGAACTGAACAGCAGGCCCCACAACAGCTGTGCCCCGCTCATCAGATTTCCCAGGTCAGATCCACATCGATGATGCCGACTCCGCGTAAATGCGCGATGACCGCTTCGGCCGCGGCCTCGGCCGAGAGCCTTGCTGTGTCCAGCCGCAACTCCGGATGCTCCGGCGCTTCGTAAGGCGAATCGATGCCCGTGAAATTCTTGAGCTCACCACGCCGTGCCTTGGCGTAGAGCCCCTTGACGTCGCGCGATTCGGCGGCTGCCAAGGCCGTGTCGACGAACACTTCGATGAACTCGCCGGCTTCGACGAGGCTGCGCGCCATCGCGCGCTCGGCGCGGAACGGCGAGATGAACGAGACCAGCACGATCAGCCCGGCATCGAGCATCAAGCGCGCGACTTCGGCGACGCGGCGGATGTTCTCGACCCGATCCTCGTCGCTGAAACCTAAATCCTTGTTGAGGCCGTGCCGCACGTTGTCGCCGTCGAGCAGGTAGGTCTGCCGTCCTTCGGCATGCAGCTTCTTCTCGACCAGATTGGCGATCGTCGACTTGCCCGCGCCCGAGAGGCCCGTGAACCAGAGGATGCAGGGCTGTTGATGACTCAGCTGGGCGCGCGCGTGCTTGTTGACGTCGAGCGCCTGCCAATGCACGTTGTCCGAGCGCCGCATGGCTGAGCGCAGCAGTCCCGCGCCCACGGTATCGTTGCTGAGCCGGTCGATCACGATGAAACCGCCGAGCGTGCGGTTGTCCTTGTACACCTCGAAGGCGACTGCGCTGCCGAACTCGACACCGCAAACGCCGATGTCGTTGAGCTCGAGCCGTTTCGCCGGCAGCTGCGCGAGCGTGTTGACGTCGACCAGATACTTGATGGGCGCGATGCTTGCGGGCACCGTCTTCGTGCCGATCTTGACCAGATAGCCGCGGCCCGGCAACAAGGGCGTCTCGTGCATCCAGATGATCGTCGCCTCGAATTGATTCGCGACCGCCGGCGAGGCATCCGCGGCCGCGAGCACGTCGCCGCGACTCACGTCGACCTCGTCGGCGAGCGTCAGCGTGACCGATTCGCCGGCAACCGCATACGGCACGTCGCCGGCGGCCGAGATGATGCGCGCGACGCGGCTCGTGCGACCCGAGGGCAGCACGCGCAAAGTATCCGCGGTTCGCACCAAGCCGCTAGCGATCAGACCGGAGAAACCGCGAAACTCCGCATTCGGACGGTTCACCCATTGCACGGGCAGCCGGAACGGCTTCGCGGTGGCCGCATCGTCGACCACGACGTCCTCCAGCTGTGCGAGCAGCGTCTTGCCGCGATACCAGGGCATGCGACCACCGGCTGCGACGATGTTGTCGCCCGCGACCGCCGAAACCGGGATCGCGGTGATTTGCTCGAGCTGGATCTGCGCCGCGAAGGCGCGGTAATCGCGTTCGATCGCCTCGAAGACGTCCTGGGAGTAGCCGACCAGATCCATCTTGTTGATCGCAAGCACGACGCGTTCGGTGCCGAGCAGCGACACCAAGTAGCTGTGGCGGCGCGTCTGGGTGAGAATCCCTTTGCGCGCATCGACGAGGATCACGGCGAGATCCGCAGTCGAGGCGCCGGTCACCATGTTGCGCGTGTACTGCTCGTGTCCGGGTGTATCGGCAACGATGAACTTGCGTTTCTCGGTCGAAAAGAACCGGTAGGCGACGTCGATCGTGATGCCCTGCTCGCGCTCCGCCGCGAGCCCGTCGACGAGCAGCGCGAAGTCGATCTCGCCGCCGCGCGTGCCGATCCGCTTCGAATCGCTCTCGAGCGCAGCGAGTTGATCGGCAAAAATCATCTTCGTTTCGAAGAGCAGGCGGCCGATCAGCGAGGACTTGCCGTCGTCCACCGAACCGCAGGTGATGAACCGCAGCAGACTCTTGTGTCGATGCCGCTCGAGATAGGCCTCGATGTCGGTCGCGCTCATCAGAAGTAGCCTTCCTGCTTCTTTTTCTCCATCGACGCCGCGCCATCGTGATCGACGAGCCGGCCCTCGCGCTCCGAGCCGGTCGCGAGCAGCATTTCACCGATGACGTCGACGAGCCGCGTCGCGCTGCTCGGCGTCGCGCCGGTCAGCGGGTAACAACCCAGGGTGCGAAAACGCACGCTCATAGTCTCGATCTGCTCCTCAGGGTCCAGCGGCAAGCGCTCATCGTCGACCATGATGAGCCGACCCTCGCGGCGCACGACGGGACGCTGCTTCGCGAGGTACAGCGACACCAGGGGCACGTTCTCGAGATGGATGTACTGCCAGATATCGAGCTCGGTCCAGTTCGACAGCGGGAAAGCACGGATGCTCTCGCCGCGGTGTTTGCGTGCGTTGTACAGCTGCCAGAGTTCCGGTCGCTGGTTCTTCGGATCCCAGCGGTGGCCGCTCGAGCGAAACGAGAACATGCGCTCCTTGGCGCGGCTCTTCTCCTCGTCGCGCCGGCCGCCGCCGAAGGCGGCATCGAAGCCGTATTGGTCGAGCGCCTGGCGCAGTGCCTGGGTCAGCATGAGATCGGCGTAGGCCGTGCCCGGCGACCAGGGTTTGACGCCCGAGCGAGCGCCCTCCTCGTTGCTGTGGACCAGCAGCTGCAGCCCGAAGCGGCGCACCGTCGCATCGCGAAACTCGAGCATCTCGCGAAAGTCCCAGCCGCTCGCGATATGCAGCAAGGGGAACGGCGGCTTGGCCGGCGCGAATGCCTTGAGCGCGAGATGCAGCATCACCGAGCTGTCCTTGCCGATCGAGTAGAGCATCACGGGACGCTCGCACTCGGCGACCACCTCGCGCAGGATGTGGATGCTCTCGGCCTCGAGACGCTGCAGATGCGTGAGCGTCATTCGACCAGGCTCGTCATTCGACCAGGCTCGTCATTCGCCCTGGCCGATCATTCAAGATAGTTCGCGGGCGTCTTGGCGCGTAGTTCCTGCGATGAAATGCCGGGAGCGATCTCGAGTAGACGGAACGGGTCCCTACGGGTCGCACGCGAGAACACGGCTAGGTCGGTGATCAGCAGGTCGACGACGTTCGCGCCGGTCAGCGGCAGTTCGCACCGGGGTTTGAATTTCGCCGTGCCGTCCTTGGAACTGTGCTCCATGACGACGACCACGCGCTTGACGCCGGCGACCAGATCCATCGCACCGCCCATGCCCTTGACGAGTTTGCCGGGGACCATCCAATTGGCGAGGTCCCCGTGCTCCGAGACCTCCATGGCGCCGAGCACCGACAAGTCGATGTGGCCGCCGCGCACCATGGCGAAACTGTCGGCCGAGGAGAAATACGAAGTCATCGGCAGTTCAGTGACGGTCTGTTTGCCGGCATTGATCAAATCCGGATCCTCGTCGCCGGCATAGGGAAACGGGCCCATGCCGAGCATGCCGTTTTCCGACTGCAAGACGACCTTCAAGCCCGGCGCGATGTAATTGGCGACGAGCGTCGGGATGCCGATGCCGAGGTTGACGTAGAAACCGTCGGCCAGTTCCCGCGCGGCACGCGCCGCGAGTTCTTCACGCGACCACGGCATCGCCACTCCCGGCACGCGCCCGCACGGTACGCTTTTCGATCAAACGCGAGTAATTGCGGCCGGCGACGATGCGCTGGACGTAGATGCCGGGCGTGTGCACTTGGTCGGGGTCGAGTTCGCCGACCTCGACCAGGGTCTCGACCTCGGCGATCGTGATCCGACCGGCCGTCGCCATCGGCGGATTGAAGTTGCGTGCGGTCTTGCGATAAACCAAGTTGCCTTCGGTGTCGCCCTTCCAGGCCTTGACGAGCGCAATGTCGGCGACGAGTCCGGTCTCGAGTACGTAGGTTTCACCGTCGACGACGCGCTGCTCCTTGCCCTCGGCAACGAGCGTGCCGGCGCCGGTGCGCGTATAAAAGCCGTAGATGCCGGCGCCGCCCGCCCGGATACGCTCGGCGAGCGTGCCTTGCGGATTGAATTCGAGCTCGAGCTCGCCGGCCAGATATTGGCGTTCGAACTCCTTGTTCTCGCCGACATACGAAGCGATCATCTTGGCGATTTGGCGCGTCTGCAGCAGGATGCCCAGCCCAAAATGGTCGAGTCCGGCGTTATTGGAGATGCAGGTGAGACCGCGCACGCCAAGTTCACGGACCGCGGCGATCAGGTTCTCGGGCACACCACAGGCGCCGAAGCCGCCGGCCATCAACGTCATGCCATCGCGAAGCACGTCGGCTAAGGCGCTGACGGCGTCGGGATAGACCTTGGTACTCGCAGGGTCGGACATCGGTGCTCCTCACAGCCGGTCGCTGCACCAGCCCCCGAGTATACTACCGGCCCGCTCGGCCGGCCCGCTCAGACGCGCGCCGTGGCTGCATCCAGGGTGTTGGCGAGGAGCATGGCGATGGTCATCGGACCGATGCCGCCGGGCACGGGCGTGATCCAGCCCGCACGTAGACTCGCGGTCGCGTAGTCCACGTCGCCGACCAGACTGCCGGATGCGGTTCGATTGATGCCGACATCGAAAACCGCGGCGCCCTCGCGGATCCACTCGCCCGCCACCATGCCGGGCCGCCCGACGGCGGCGACGACGACTTCGGCACGCTCGACTTCCGCGCGCAAGTCGCGCGTAGCGGTGTGGCAGACCGTCACGGTCGCGCCCGCGAGCAGCAATTCGAGGGCCATCGGCCGGCCGACGATATTCGAGGCGCCGACCACGGTGGCCCGCAGACCGCGCAGGGCGATGCCGTATTCCTCGGCGAGGCGGATTACGCCGTACGGCGTGCAGGGCCGCAAGCGAGGCCGCTTCTGCGCGAGCAGTCCGGTGTTCTGGGGATGGAAACCATCAACGTCCTTGGCCGGATCGATCGCATCCATGATCGCGTTCGCATCGAGGCCCGCGGGCAGCGGCAGCTGCATGAGGATTCCGTCGACACGATCGTCGGCATTCAGTTGCTCGACCAAGGCCAGCAGTTCGAGCGCGCTCACCGTCTCCGGCAGATCATAGGCGAACGAGACGATGCCGGCCTCGGCACAGGCCTTGCGCTTGTTGCGCACGTACACGCTCGAGGCAGGGTTCGCGCCGACCTGCACGACGGCGAGGCCCGGAGGCCGCCCCCGCGCCGTCGTGAACGCCGAGGCTCGCACCGCGACGTCCCCGCGCACCCGGGCCGCGACGGCTTTGCCGTCGAGGACCGTCGCGGTCTGCGTCACCGCCCTAGTACCGGTATTGATCGGTCTTGTACGGACCCTGACGCGTGACACCGATGTAGCGCGCCTGCGCCTCCGTCAACTCGGTGAGCTGCGCACGCAGCTTCGAGAGCTGCAGGCGTGCGACCTTCTCGTCGAGATGCTTCGGCAACACGTAGACGCCCACCGGGTAGTCCTTGGTATTGCCGAACAACTCGATTTGCGCGAGCACCTGATTCGCGAACGAGGAGCTCATCACGTAGGACGGGTGCCCCGTGCCGCAGCCCAGATTCACGAGCCGGCCCTCGGCGAGCAGGATGATGCGCTTGCCGTCCGGGAAGATGATGTGATCGACCTGGGGCTTGATGTTGTCCCATTTGTAAGCCTTGAGCGAAGCAACTTCGATCTCGTTGTCGAAATGACCGATGTTGCAGACGATCGCCTGGTCCTTCATGCGCTTCATGTGCTCGTGGGTGATCACGTGCAGATTGCCGGTCGCGGTTACGAAGATGTCGGCCTTGTCGGCCGCGTAGTCCATGGTCACGACGCGATAGCCTTCCATTGCCGCCTGCAAGGCGCAAATCGGGTCGATTTCGGTGACCCAGACTTGCGCGGACAACGCGCGCAGCGCCTGCGCCGAGCCCTTGCCCACGTCGCCGTAGCCCGCGACGACCGCGACCTTGCCGGCGATCATGACGTCGGTCGCGCGCTTGATCGCGTCGACCAGCGACTCGCGGCAGCCGTAGAGATTGTCGAACTTGGACTTGGTGACCGAGTCATTGACGTTGATCGCCGGGAAGGCGAGCTCGCCGTCCTTGGCCATTTGATAGAGGCGCTTGACGCCGGTGGTCGTCTCCTCGGTCACACCCTTGATCTTCGCGAGCCGCGTCGAATACCACTTCGGGTCGACCTTGAGCTTGGCCTTGATCGCGGCGAACAGGCACTCCTCTTCCTCGCTGCCGGGCTTCCCGAGGAGTCCCTGATCCTTCTCCGCCTTGGCGCCGAGATGCAGCAACAGCGTCGCATCACCGCCGTCGTCGAGGATCATGTTCGAGTGACCGCCATCGGGCCATTCGAAAATACGGTGCGTGTAGTCCCAATACTCGGTCAGCGTTTCGCCCTTGATCGCGAACACGGCCGTGCCGCCCGCGGCGATCGCCGCAGCCGCATGATCCTGGGTCGAATAAATATTGCACGAGGCCCAGCGGACTTGGGCGCCGAGCGCATTGAGCGTTTCGATCAGCACGGCGGTCTGGATCGTCATGTGCAAGGAACCGGTGATGCGCGCGCCGCGCAGCGGCTGTGCCGCGGCAAACTCATGGCGTATCGCCATCAGGCCGGGCATTTCGGTCTCGGCGATCGCAATTTCCTTGCGACCCCACTCGGCGAGCGACAGGTCCTTGACCAGATAGTCGGGAACTTGCTTGATGGCTGCATTCATTTCGTCTGTACTCCTAAGATTGACGGCGCGCCTCAGGCGGCGCGCGATGACTTCAATTCCGCGGCGAGCGCGTCGGCCTTGTCGGTGCGCTCCCAGCTGAATTCTTCTTCCTTGCGACCGAAATGGCCGTAGGACGCTGTTTTCTGATAAATCGGCCGCGCCAGATCGAGCATCTCGCGCAGGCCGTACGGGGTCAGATCGAAATGCGCGCGCACGATCTGCGTGAGGCGCTTGTCCGGCAGTTTACCGGTCCCGAAGGTCTCGACCATGATCGAGGTCGGCTCGGCGACGCCGATCGCATAGGACACCTGCACTTCGCAGCGGTCCGCGAGACCGGCGGCGACGATGTTCTTCGCCACGTAGCGCGCGGCATAGGCGGCCGAGCGGTCGACCTTCGAGGGATCCTTGCCCGAGAATGCGCCGCCGCCATGGCGGGCGAAGCCGCCATAGGTGTCGACGATGATTTTGCGCCCCGTGAGCCCGCAGTCGCCGACCGGTCCGCCGATCACGAAGCGCCCCGTCGGATTGATGTGGTACTTGGTGCGCTTGTCGATCCACTTCGCCGGCAGGACCGGCTTCAGGATCTCTTCCATGACCGCTTCGCGCAGATGCTTGGTGCTGACGTCGTCGCTGTGCTGGGTCGAGAGCACGACCGCCTCGAGGCCCACCGGCACGTCGTTCTCGTAGCGCAGCGTAACCTGGCTCTTGGCGTCGGGGCGCAGCCAGGCGAGTTTGCCGCTCTTGCGGACTTGCGCCTGCCGCTTGACCAGACGGTGCGCGAGCGTGATCGGCGCGGGCATGAGCACATCGGTCTCGTTGGTCGCGTAGCCGAACATCAAGCCTTGGTCGCCGGCACCCTGTTTGCGTTCGTCCTTGCGATCGACGCCCTGGGCGATGTCCGGCGACTGTTTGCCGATGACGTTGAGCACGCCGCAACTCGCGCCGTCGAAACCCATGTCGGAGGTGTCGTAGCCGATGTCGAGCACGGTCTTGCGTACGATCGCCTCGACGTCCACCCAGGCGCTCGTCGTCACCTCGCCGGCGACGATCACGACGCCCGTCTTGACCAGGGTCTCGCAGGCGACGCGGCCGCGTGGGTCGGCCTTGAGGATCGCATCGAGGATCGCATCGGAAATCTGATCCGCGACCTTGTCGGGGTGCCCTTCGGAAACCGACTCGGAGGTAAACGAGAAGCTCTTGCTCATGCTTTAAAGTCCTAGGGCCTCTTGGCCAGCTTGTTCGCCGAAATTGTCCTGGAACCGCCGTCCGAACTCGGCCTTGGTGAAACGATGGTTTTGCGGCCCGCGCGATTCGATCTTGATCGCCCCCATGAGGGAGGCAATCCGCCCTGTGACGTCCCAATCGAGGCCACGCAGCAGGCCATGAATTAAACCAGCCCGATAGGCGTCCCCGCAACCTGTGGGATCGACGACCGCCCGCGGTTTCGCGGCCGGCACGTGCAGCGTGCGGCCCTGGGCATAGATTTCCGAGCCCTCGCCCGCCCGGGTCACGATCAGGGCCTGCACGCGGGTCATGAGTTCCGCCGCCGTCCAGCCAGTTTTTTGTTGCAGCAAACCCCACTCATAATCGTTGACCGCCACCCAGGTGGCCTGGGAGATGAATTTCTTGAGGTCATCGCCGTCGAACATCGGCAGGCCCTGGCCGGGATCGAAGATGAACGGGATGTTCGCCGCCACGAATTGCGCCGCGTGTTGGATCATGGCGTCCCGACCGTCCGGGGCGACGATCCCGAGTCGGATATCGGCGGTTACGTCGGATACTTGATTCAGATGCGCATATTGCATTGCGCCGGGGTGAAACGCCGTGATCTGGTTATCGTCTAGGTCGGTCGTGATGTAGGCCTGCGCGGTAAAGGCCTCCGGGATCACCCGGACATACTCGAGCGGAATGCCGGCAGCGGTGAGCCGCTCGCGATACGGCCCGAAGTCGTGCCCGACCGCCGCCATCGGCAACCCGGCGTCGCCCAGCAGGGACAGCCCGTAGGCGATATTGGCCGCACAGCCGCCGAACTCACGGCGCATCTCCGGCACGAGGAAGGCAACGTTCAGGATATGCAGCTTGTCGGGCAGAATATGGGCCTTGAAGCGGTCGGGGAAAACCAAAATCGTGTCGTAGGCGACTGATCCGCAGATCAATGCGCAGGGTCCCGCGGTCGCTGCCTTCTCCATCCATATATCCTTGAAGTCAAAGCGACATTCTACAGACAAAACCCCATGACAACCGATGAACTCATATCCGACCAGCAGATGAGCGCCCCAGCACCCGTGATGTCGAAGCTATTGCTGCTCCTCGGCGGGATCGCGCTGCTCGCGCCGATGTCGATCGATCTGTACTTGCCCGCGTTGCCGGCAATCGCCGCCGATTTCGGCGCGAGCCCCGGCGCGGTTCAGATCACGCTGCCGGCCTTTTTCATCGGTCTCGCCGTGAGCCAGCTGTCGTTCGGCTCGCTCGCCGACCATTTCGGCCGCCGTGTGCCGCTGCTCTGCGGTCTCGGGCTGTTCGCGACCGCTTCGATCGGCTGCGCACTGAGCCATGGCACGACGAGCCTGACCTCGTGGCGGGTGCTGCAATCCTTAGGGGTCGGCAGTGCCTCGGTCATTCCGCGCGCGGTGGTGCGCGATCGTTTCGACGTCGCCCACACGGCGCGCGCCATGTCCTTGCTCGGGCTGATCACGGGCATGGGGCCGATCCTCGCGCCCCAGGTCGGCGGCCTGCTCTTAGGAATCGCCAACTGGCGTTGGCTGTTCTGGCTGCTGACCGCCTACTCGCTGACCTGCCTGGGTCTCGCGTTCTGGACGCTCGATGAGTCGCGCCCCCCGCACGTCGCAGCCGCGGTCGGACCGAAGCTCTGGCTCAGCTTGCTCATGGACCGGCGTTTCCTGAAGTTTTCCCTGCCGGCGAACCTGATTCAAGCGAGCGTCTTTACCTATATTGCGGGCGCGCCCTTCGTGTTCATCGAACTGCTGCACCTGACGCCGCAGCAGTTCGCCTGGGTGTTCGGGGTCAATGCGCTCGGCCTGCTCGCGGGCGGCCGCATCAACGCGCACCTCGTCACGCGCACCGGGCCGGAACTGCTATTCCGCCGCGCGATGCTGTGCACGGCGGCTCTGTGCCTCGCGATGTTCGTGATCGCCCTCACGGGCCGCGGCGGGTTTTGGGGCCTCGCGATCCCGCTGTTCTTTTATGTCACGAGTTTGGGGTTCAATTTCGCGAACGGGTTCGCCTTGACGCTGGCGCCCTTCGGCAAAACCGCCGGCACCGCCTCGGCGCTGCATGGAACCCTGCAGTTCACGATCGCGGGGATCGGCGGCCTGGTGGTGAGCATGCTCTACGACAGCACGCCGCGCGCGATGACCGGCGTGATGTGCGCGTTGACGGTCGCGGGGGCGGCCCTCTATCGCGCGTTGAAATAAATTCCCGGCTATCGCGGTCTCATCGGCAGTCGAGACATTCTGTGACCATTCGATTTTTCGTAACCCTCAAAGGAGACTTCCATGAAAAGAACCCACGCCACTCTGACCGCGATCGGCACGCTGCTCGCGGTCGGCGCCTCGGCGCTCGCGACGCCGGCTTTCGCCGCGGACAAGGCCGATCAAGAAAAGTGCTACGGCGTCGCCAAGGCCGGCAAGAACGACTGCGCCGCGGGCACGCATTCCTGTGCCGGTCAAGCGAAGGCCAACGGCGACGGCCATGACTTCGTCGCCGTACCCAAGGGCACGTGCGAGCGCCTGAACGGCGGCAGCCTCACGCCGAAGACCAACTAAAGACCTCGCAACCGATGCACGCGCCGGCATCATCGCAACCAAGCGCCCGATCGCAGTCGATGCCGGCAGCCGCCGGCATCGGCCTGCGCTCGGCGCACGTGGCCGAAGTACTGCAGACGCGACCGCGCGTCGCATGGCTCGAAGTTCACAGCGAGAACTATTTCGCGGCGGGTGGCGCGCATATCGCGCAACTCGAACGCATCGCGGAGTTCTATCCGTTGTCTCTGCATGGCGTCGGCCTGTCCTTGGGATCGACCGATCCCTTGGATCTGCGCCACCTCGAGCAGCTGCGCCACGCTTTGCGCCGGTTCGAGCCGGCACTCGTCTCCGAACATCTCGCCTGGAGCTCGGTCGGTGGACACCATGCGAACGATCTTCTGCCGCTGCCTTATACCGAGGAGGCGCTGCGCCACGTGAGCCGGCGCATCGCCGCCGTGCAGGACGCGCTCGGCCGGCAACTCGCGATCGAAAACGTCTCGAGCTACGTCGAGTTCTCGAGCTCACGGCTGCGCGAGTGGGAATTTCTTGCCGGCGTCGCCGCCGAGTCGGGCTGCGGTCTGCTGATCGACGTCAACAACATCTACGTCTCGGCGCGTAACCTCGGCTTCGATCCCGAGGTTTATCTCGCCGCGATCCCGCCGGCCGCCGTGCGCGAGTTGCACCTGGCCGGACACACGCGCGTCCAGGCGAACGGCCGCGAGCTGCTGATCGACACGCACGGCGCGCCGGTTGCCGAGGCCGTCTGGGGCTTGTACGTGCGGGCTCTCGCGCGCTTCGGCGCGCGACCGACACTGATCGAATGGGATACGGACGTCCCACCGCTCGCCACCCTGCTCGCCGAGGCCGCCCACGCCGACGCCCTACTCGGAGCCGCGCATGCCCAGTTTGCGTGAACTGCAAAGCGATTTCCTCGCGGCGATCCTCGGTGGTGACGCCGCCGGGCCGGCCGGCGCACGGCTCGAATGCGAGCTCGTCGCCGGCGGGTACGGCATCGCCGGCGGCCTCGCGGTCTATGCCAACAATGCCGAGCACCATTTCATCGACAGCCTGCGCAAGAGCTTTCCGGTCGTCCATCGACTCGTCGGCGAGGCATATTTCGCCCGGTGCGCGCGCGAGTTCCGCCGCGACCAGCCGTCGCGCTCGGGCGATCTGCACCACCTGGGCGCGGGCTTTCCGGCGTACTGGCAGCGCCGCCACGGCGACGACCACTACCGCTATCTCGCCGCTGTCGCGCGACTCGAGTGGCTCCACGAGGAAGCCTTGACCGCAGCGGATCACCCGGCCTTCGATCTCGCCAAGCTCGCGCGCGTGCCGCCGACCGCCTACGACACGCTGCGCTTCCGCCTGCACCCGTCGCTGCGCCTGTTCGAGTCGGAGTTTCCTACGCTCGCGATCTGGGAGGCGAACCGCCGCACCGAGCAAGAACCGGAGTTCATCGACTTGAGCGCCGGTGGCGAGCGCGTGTTGCTGGTGCGTACGACCAACGGCATCGCCATGCACCGGCTCGCCGTCGGTGAGTTCGCATTCCTGCAGCAGATCGAGCAGGCCCGCGGATTCACGGACAGCATCGCGGCAGCCGAGCAGGCCGATGTCGAGTTCGACGCGACCGTCGCGCTGGAAAAATTCGTCCGTGAGCAAGTCATCGTCGATCTGTGGGAGCACCCGTGAACGTCCTCGCGGCCCTATATTCACCGGATCGGTACGCGGCCCGTGGCCTCGACCGCCTATAGGCGCGCAAAAATAGGGACTATCATCTGCGACATGTCAATTCCCGCGCGCGTGCATTTCTGTTGGATCGGCCCGCAGCTCAGCTGGGCTTACGCCTTTGCCCTGCTCTCAGCGGCGGCGCAGGCAGGCATGGACGAGGTGGTCCTTCATCATACCGATGAACTTGCGGAGGGCGCGGTGCTCACGGCGTTGCGGAGCACGCCGGGGCTGCGCCTCGAGCGAATCGACGCGCGCGACTTGCTGGCTGAGGCCGGAGCCAAGCTTGGCCTTTCCGGCGTGCTCGCCGATATTTATGCAAACCTGACGAGTCCGGCGCAGCGCTCCGACGTGTTGCGAGCGGCGATACTTTATCTGCAGGGCGGCATTTATCTCGATCTCGACACGATCACCGTGGCCTCACTGCGCCCGCTTCTGGACGCGCCGCAATTCATCGGCACGGAATATATCGTGTGGCCGCATTGGGTGCGCAGTTCGCGCTCGTGGAAGGTGTTGGCAAAGCATTTGGCGCTGGACGTGCTGCGCTCCGGCTTGCGCCTGTGTCCTGGTGGCTGGCGCGGCTTCCGGCATGTGGAACACTGGTATTTCAAGGGTATCAACGGTGCGGTCATGGGCGGCCCGGCGGGCGGGCGGCTGTTCGCCGCCAATTTGATTGCCATGGCGGCGATGCCGCCGGCGCGCCGGAGCCAGCCGTACGCGTTGGGACCGGATCTGCTGCAGAGTCTCGTTGGCCAATTTTCCGGGGCTGAACTGGTCATTCATGAACCCAGTGTTTTCTATCCACTGGGGCCGGAGATTTCGACGCATTGGTTTCGAAGCGGGCCAAGGGACCTGGATCTGGCGCTCCGGCCGCAAACGCGGGTCGTGCATTGGTATGCCTCGGTACGCAGCAAGCCCTACGTCGCGGTCATTGATCCTGACCATGTGCGGACGCACCGCGATACCGAGTTGTATAGCGCCTTGGTCAGCCGCGTGCTACCACAAATAGCAATGGAGCCAGCACGCATCAACGCAGCGTAGGCGAGGCTCCTCGCCGCGCGTGTGGTCGGCTCAGAAATGTCGCGAGACATACAGGGCCAGCGACCGGATCCTGTAGAAAGTCTCGGGCCGAGAACCCTGGACATCCGAGGCGAGCACATGATCGCGCGCCAGGTTGTCCCCGTAGCGACCGTCCAGGTCGAGGTCCCAGTGCGGCCAGAGATCGCGCCACTGCACGCCGAGTCCGGCGTAGAGCGAAGTTGCCGGAGTGATGGTGCTGTAGCGCGCGGCACCCGCGAACAGCCCGACAGCCAAGGGATTGTCGAAGCGGTAGCGCCAATCGAGGGCGCGGAAGCTGATCAGATAGCGGCCGTCGACTCGCCCGTCGTACTCGACCCGGGCGCCAAAGTCGTTGTGCTCGGAAACGGCTCGGCGACCACCAAGTGCGAAGTGCGGACCCACCTGGGCGCCGCTGATTTCCGGGGGCACCGGCGCGTTTTCACTGACCACCCAGTTGACGTTGCCGCCGACGTCCACGAACCACTCGCCACCTTGCGGCAGCGCGGGTGCACTGGCCTCGTCCTCATCGTCGTCGGACTCGTTGTCGACCTCGTCACGCGTGCGCGAATCGCCGCCGTAACGAACGAAGCCGGACAGGCGTGCGAAGTTCTTGCCATAAACGTCATGGCCGCCCTCCGCCTCGCCGCCGAGGGTCAGCCCGTTCCAAGGCCGGGTGTAGCGCACGGATACATCGACATAGTGGTGATACGGGTAGGCCCGGTCGTTCGGATCGGACGGATCGTATGTGCGGTGGTCGTCACCGTAGTAGTTCTGGTTGATGAGCAGGAGTACTTTTTCTTCGAGGTAACCGCCGAACGGCGGTGACCAGCCGACACGCAGCATCTGGCTACGGGCACCCACGCCGTCGCCGAAATTACGCTGATCGGCGCCCCAGGCCCCGAGCACCAATCCGTCCTCGCTCATACCATGCAGAAAGTCGAAGTGCACGTACCAGTTGTCCGCCCACTCCGCGATTTCGTAGGTGAGGTCGAAGTACTTGAAGAGACGCGGAAAATCGATGCCGCCGGACATCATCGGGTCGCCGAACAGGAAGGGGCCGCCGAGCGAGGTGTTCTCGCCCGCATACTGGAAATACATGGCGAACGGCACGCGCGTCGGCGATACGAAGCGCGTGACATACGAGGCCTGCTGGTTGCCTTGGAGCTGTACGGTATCGCTCGTCACGAAGAACTGTTTCGCTACGAAGCTCGCGGAGCTCGGCAGGCCCGCGCCACCGCCGAACTCCAGCATGCGGTTGATGCCCACGGACCAGCCGGGAAATGGTTCGATGGAAAGCTGCGTTCCGAACAGCTTCGGCTCACCTTCCTGGACGACGCCTTGGTATTGGATTGGCTGGGAGCTTAGTTTGGTCAGAAAGAACTCGTACTGGAACCCCAGGCGCGTCAGCGGTTCCCAGTTCGACAGCGTGATCGACGGCGTCGTCGGTGCCTCGGTGGACATGAGCGCACTCGTATCGGTCAGCGGCGAGAGCCAGTGAGGGCGCCAGCCGACGTCGATCTGCGCCCAACTGCCGCCGAGGGTCAGCATCGAGCCGGTCGGAACCGTCCGGTCGCCGTAGCTGACCCCACCTACGCTGGCCAGGAAATAGTCGGACGGCTGTACGAAAGCGGCGATCGACAGGTCGTAGTGGCTGTTCTCCGGCAGGCCATACTCGTTCGGTACGATATCGCCGGCACCGTTGTGGGTGTAGGAGCCCGTGATGCTGGCGTGCGTCAGCGCGTAGTCGCGCGAATACCGCTCCAGGTACCTCTGCACGCGCCGGCAGAGCACGCGGTCCACTCGACAGGCCTGCGGCAACGCCAGTTTCACCAACTCGACCGAGTAAGGACGCTTCAAGATCGGCTCGTCGCCCAGGATCAGAACGCGCTCGACCTGTCGTTCGATTTCAGGCTCGAGGTTGAGCGGCAGGTAGGCAGTCGCCTGCGCATGCAGCGAACGGGCTGTCCCCAGGGTCAGCAGTGCAACCGCCAGCAAGACACCCCAGTGGCGAGATCCGCGGCAGCATGCAGTCCAGCGAGTCGGCGACGGGAAGCGAGCGTGGCGTTTGCGGATCGATCGCAACCAAGACGACGTAGCCAGAAGACCTCCCATAACGAATCGAGGCCATGATAGCCTAAACCGCGTGCCCGTCATGTGCTGCGTGAAAATGCCAAGCGCAATTTGCTCCGCAGTACCTCGTGAGCCGAGTAGAGCCGCCGGATAAGCAGAGCCAACAGCATGCTAAATCCTACGATCTCAAACCCGAAGTACATCTCGGGAGCCTTGCAGAGCGTCGAGATGAAAATGCCGACGGTGCGATAGTTGGCCGACAGTACCGACCAGCTGCGAATCTGCGGCGCGAGCGTGTCGCGGTACTGCTGCCGCACCAAATGAGCGTTTCCCGGGTCGTTTTGCAGGGCTTCGGTCATGGTCTCGCGGAATTTCCGATTGATGCCTGCCGTGGGAAAGCTGAGACCGAAAAAGAACAGGCGGTTAAGAAAGTCGAATAACCAGCCGATGCCGCCCAGGTCGCGAACCTCGCCATTCCGGGGCGGTGGATCCTGCGGTTTCTTCCCCCAACCCAGATATTCGTATTCCTGTCGCTCCGTTTCGTAGCTTGCCGATTGGATCGCATGGAACCCCGCCGAAATTGCGGCCAAGAAGTAGACCCAGTTGCCATTCTGGCGGCTCGAAGTCACCGCAAGAGCGACGTATACGGCGATGAAGGTCACATGGTCGGCGATCCCATCGAGTATCTTTCCGAAGTACGAGTAGGACTGCGTATAGCGCGCGAGTTGGCCATCTGCTCCGTCCATGACGTGCCACGCGATCATCAGAACAAAGCCGGCGATCGCGAAGCGAGGATCCCAGTAGCGGTAGTATGCGAAGGCTGCAAGAATGCCGAACGACATCCCCAAGATCGATACGGCATTGGGTGTGACGTGTAACCGGGCGAAAATCGGGACGAGCCGGCCTGCCAGCGGATGAATGAAATAGAGATTCGTGATTTCCTCTATCTCCATGGTTCGCCGGCTGGGAAGAGGACCTGGTAAGGCGGTTTGCTTGTGTGTCATCCAATAGTTCTGTGTGTTATCGCATGCGTCCGGCAGCACTCAATGATCAATTTTTTAAAGGGCAGTAACGCGCGATCCATCGAGCGTCGCCATCGACTCGCGGTGATCGTTGCAGCAGCGTCGCTCATTGCCGGCACTGTTGCGGCGCAGCCGCCGCCGACCTCCACATTGCCCATCGTCATCGACTCCGCGCTCGCGACCATCGATGATACGACCAATACGGCGGACTTCACGAGCATCACCGTTACTCAGGGTGGAACCCGTATCACGGCCGAGAGGGCCCATGCCATCGACGTGCAGTCCAAGAACAGCCGGTGGACTTTCACGGGTCGGGTGACGATCACTTCGGAACAGCGAGGCTCGCTGTGGGCGGACCAGGCAATTCTCGAGTATAGCAATGGCACGCTCGACCGGATTCTGGCGACAGGCGCCCCGGTGCGTTTCGAACAGCGACACACGGATTCCGGGCGGGCCGAGCATGGTCAGGCAGATGAAATCACCTATGAGGCGAAACAGGCAACCGTGCGTCTCCGTGGTCATCCGCATATTTCAGCGGGAAGCGGCCTGGAGATGAGTGCACCCATGTTCCTCTATCACGTCCGGGACGGCACGTTGCAAGCTTACTCGGACAACGGGACGCCAGCGGTACACATCGTCACGAAGCCAACCGGCTCCGCCGTACCGTGAGGGGGACTGGGAACTCTCGCCGATCAGGGCGGCAGCGCATGAGCGCAGCGCGCGTGGAGCGGCTTCAGAGGCCGCCTGGGATCGCGCCACGGCGGCGACCACCACCGCAGTCTCGTAACGTCCAGAAGCCATTCGCTCGTAAACGGGCGGCGGAGGTCGGCGCTGCTCGTCGGCGGCTGGCTGTACATCACCTCGTGATCGGGCCAACGATGGGCTGACGGAAACGTCCAGGCGCCGTAATGCCGGTAGACCGCCATCAAGGCGCTCCCAGTGCCCAAGTCCGGTCTTACCACTGCGCGTTGAGCCCAGCTCAGGCGCTCGGCAAGACCCCTGACGAAAGGCAAATTTCGAGCGCTCACATAGTTTGAGAACCAGACTGTAAACCCAAGCTCCTCCTGCAGCGCAGTGACAGCACGGTAGACTTGTATGTGTTCGGGATGTCCATACTCGCCCCACGGATTGTGAGTGTAGACATCGGTGCAGCCGGTCAGCGATGCGCGAAGACCGTCGTGCAGCCTCGCATAGTTGGATTCATAACGCTCCCGCACCGACGATTCAGCAATCTCGATGCCGAACGGCGTCAGCTCGGGCTGGATCTGATAGGACTTCCAGTCCACCCCGCTTTCAGGAATCTCCAGGTTGACGATCCCCTTCAACGGCAACGCAGCGACGGCCCGCCGACGTGCTTGGGATCTGCCGGGTCGGTCGAAGACGGCACCAAAACCAAACACGATTCGCGCCGCCGAGGCGACCGCGGAGCTCAACCAAAGCGCCTCATCGTCCGGATGCGCCACGACCACGGCATTGACGGCCTGGCGCAAGCTCATGCTGCAATCTCATCGTGCCAGGACGGAGTCATAGAAATTCTCCAGCGCTGCCGTTTGCCGTTCAATGTCGAATCGATCCTCGACCAGCGCACGGCCCGCTGCGCCCATGGCGTGCCGTCTGACGGGGTCCTCGAGCAGCTCCGTCATCCTTCGGGCAAGCGCTTCTTCATCGCGCTCGGGGACCAGGAAACCGGTCTTTCCTTCCACGATGCATTCCGGGATACCTCCGACCCGGGATCCGATGATGGGTACCCCGGTCGCGGCGGCTTCCAACAGCACCATGCCCAGTCCTTCTTCGCGCCCGGTGGCAGTCCGGATCCCGGGCAGCACCAGCATCGCCGCTTTGCGTATCGAGGCAAGCACCTGCGCATGGGGAATAGCGCCAATAAACTCGACGCGGTCCCCTACGCCCATTGAGGCCGCGAGCGCCTGGAGCGGTCGTCTCAATGGGCCGTCACCGATGATCAGCAATCGCACCCGGTCGCAGGTGCGCGCTATTCTTGCAAAGGCGCGCAGCAGGTAGCGGGTTCCTTTTACCTCCACGAGACGCGCCACGTGCAGGATCAGCAGTTGCTCCTCCAAGTCCGCGCGCGGTTGGATGGTCCGGCAGTCCACGCCGATGTAGTGAACGTGCGTGCGCGACTCGGGAAAACCGGTCTCCAGGAGTCTTTGGCGGATGAACGCGGAGGCGCAGAGAAACAGATGGCCCTTGCGAGCCAATCTTCGTCGCAACAGCGGATAGCGGAACCACGCGGGCGAGGCGAACATCGCGTACGGTTTGAGGGTCGCATCGAAGCCGTGGAATGTGGTCACGAGCGGTATCCCGAGACGCATCGCCAGCCCAAGCGCGGAGACGCCTTCAATACCAAAGTGCGCATGAATCAGAGACGGTTGTTTCGGCCCCACGAGACGCAAATACGGCTGCACATCGCCGGTGAGCATCTGCCAGCCAATGCGGGCAAGTGTGAAGTTCTCGTACAGGTCCTCGAGCGTGAGCGAGCTTGCCCCCACGGGAGGCAGACCAAAACGTTTCCGACCCAAGAAAAGCGGTCGGTACCGGCGCAGGTGTCGGGCCTGGTCGGCGATGAACGGTTCCGAGATCCTGAAGAGGTTGTGGCGGAAAATCGCCACTCTACGCAGGGGCTCCAAGACTTCAGACGATGGACTGTGCATAATTTCGGCAGCAGCAGTGTAACCTCAGCACGGACCAGCACTTAGTATGATTATCAGCCGTTACCTGCTACGTGAGATCCTAGGGCCGTTTGCGGTCATGTTGACCGTACTTTGCGTGCTGTTCATGAGCTACGGCGCTGCCGGCTTCTTGTCGGATGCGGTGAGCGGGCTCTTGCCGACGAACATGATCGTCCAGGTGATCGGTCTGCAGACCCTGATCGCGCTGGAGGTGCTGATTCCCATATCGCTTTACCTGTCCGTCGTCATGGCCCTCGGCCGGCTGTACGCTGACTCCGAAATGACGGCCCTATTCGCACTCGGATGGACGTCAGCCCGACTGATGCGTGTCGTTTTCGGTCTGTCGCTATGCACTGCCGTGATCGTCGCCGGGTTGTCCCTGGTCGCAAGACCGTGGGCTTACAGTCGATCGCACGAGCTTGCCAGCGTCGCGGAGGCATCGCTCAACTCGAACAACATGCAGGCCGGCACGTTCTATGTCAATGGGAAAGGCGACCGTACGATTTACATCGAGCGGCGCGAGGGTCCGGCGGCCCCAGCCGGCGGCGTTTTCGTCCAACTGAGGCTCCGCGGAGGCGGCACTCGCATCATCTATGCGGTGTCGATCGTGCAGCTATCGCCGGCCGAAGGGGGGCCGCGGTTCCACCTGTCGGGGGCTCACGTCTATGACATCGACGTCGATGGCAGCGCGAGCGAGGTCAGCCTCAACGCGAATGACCTCGATCTCCATCTTGTCAGCCCGTCCGTCCATGCGCCCGAGTATAGTGCGATCGCTGCCAGCACGACTCACCTGAGATCCTTCGCTTCCGCGCCCGACATCGCGGAGTTCCAATGGCGCGAGTCCACGTCGGTTACGACGCTTCTGTTAGGGTTGTTGGGCGTGCCGTTGTCGCGCGCGCAACCTCGTCAACATAGGAACACCAAGGTCGGTGTCGCGCTCCTGATTTACGCCGGCTATTATCTGCTCT
>Ga0116230_10000576_pt1 | contig 32528 bp, 33 predicted proteins | sample S1TSphfallax_3_FD_88678 | JGI IMG/M metagenome (GOLD analysis project Ga0116230, IMG submission 88678) | Host-associated microbial communities from peat moss isolated from Minnesota, USA - S1T2_Fd - Sphagnum fallax MG | ecosystem: Host-associated > Plants > Peat moss > Unclassified | place... | reverse complement strand
TTCGCCGTGCACGGTAGGCATGATGGAGACGCGGAAGTCGATCAACCGCCCCTTATAGCGCACCCGGAAGCGGCCGTCCTGGGGCACGCGGCGCTCGGCGATATCGAGCTCGCTCATTACCTTGATGCGGCTCAGGATGGTCTGGTGGTGCTCGCGTGCGATCGGTGCCATGGCCTGCTGCAGTACGCCGTCGATGCGGTACTTCACCTGCAGCGAGTCGTCGAAGGTCTCGAGATGAATATCCGAGGCGCGCCGCTCCAGCGCGGTGAAGATGGTGGTGTCGACCAGCCGGATGATCGGGGAGATGTCGTCGTCCGCCGTGATCTTTTCGATCGAGATGTTCTCTTCCGCGTTCTCCTCGTTCAGCAGAACGTCGAAGGCCAGGCCCTCGCTGGCTTCGTCGAGCACGCGTTGCGACTGCTCATTCTTCTTCAGCAGATCGGTGATCTGGCTCAGGGTCGCAACGCGGGTGACAATCCGCGCACCCAGCAGCCCGGCGATCTCATCGATCACCATCAGCTTCGAGGGGTCGGCCACCGCAATCGCCAGCTTGCCCTCGCTCTGCTCCAGCGGGACGAAGTTGTAGCGGAACATCATGTCCACCGGCACGCTCTTGAACAGCTCATGCTGGATCTTGAAGTTCTTCAGGTCGACGAACTCGGCGTGATAGCGCCGCGCGAGCATCTGCGCCCGCTCGGTCTCGGAGAGCGCTTCGTTGCCATACGGAACTACTACGGGAATAGTGGCCATGAACTTGAGACTCCTCCACACTGCCTTGGTTATCGCAAGCTGGGAACTTCAGGCAAACTGGCAGTGCGACCGCTCGGATACGCATCGTTGCAATCTGCGGCTTACCTTTGTCCATTGTATGGAACGGCTAGCCGCCAACACCATTCAGGCTGAAGATCGGCAGGTACAGGGCGATCAGCACGATCACCACGACCACGCCCATCACCACCAGGATCAGCGGTTCGATCAGGCTCATAATCGCCGACAGCGAGGTCGCCACGTCCTCCTCGAAGAACTCCGCCACCGAGTTCAGCATCTGCGGCAGCGCGCCGGTCGATTCGCCCACCTCGATCATCTCGATGCTCAGCTCCGGGAAGACGCCCGTCCGCTGCAGGCTGACCGAAAGTCCCTTGCCCTCGCGCACCGTCTCCACGCTGGTGATTACGGCGCGGGCGATCTCGCGGCTCTCGATGGAGCGGGCCGCGGTCTCCAGGCTCGGCACCAGCGGCAGGCCGCCGGTCAGCAGCGTCGCCAGTGTGCGCGAAAACAGCCCCACCTGGTACTTCAGCCATACGCTGCCCACCACCGGCAGCCGCACCCGCACCCGGTCGATCAGCAGCGCGCCGGCCTCGGTCTTGCTCCAGCGCAGCACCAGCCACACCACCAGCGCCACCACCGGCAGGATGTACAGGCCGTAGTGCTGCGCGTTCTGCCCCAGCGCCAGCAGAAACACCGTCAACGACGGGAGCTTGGTGCCGAGCTGGTTGTAGAGGTCGGCAAACCGCGGCACCACAAACGTGATCAAGAAGATGAACAGCCCCAGCACCATCACGATCAGGAACGCCGGGTAGATCAGGCTCGCGCGCAGCTTCTTGCTAAAGGTCAGCGAGACCCGCTGGAAGTCGAGGAACCGCTGCAGCACCTCCTCCAGGTTGCCCGAGCGCTCGCCGGCCAGCAGCGTAGTTGTATACACCAGCGGTACGGTGCCCTGCGCCTCGAAGGCCGAGGAGATCGATTCGCCGGTTTTGACCCGCGCGGCGACGTCCTCCAGCTGCGCCCGGAAGCCGAGGTCCTTCTGCCGCTTGGCCAGCAGATCCAGCGAGCTCAGGATCGGCAGACCCGCCCGGATCAGCGTCAAAAACTGCTGGTTGAACACCAGAAACATATCCAGCTTGATCTTCTTCTTCGACGCCCCGCCCAGCGCCGAGCGCGCCTTCACCGAATACACCAGATAGCCGGCCTGGGTGAACCGGCTGCGCAGCTCCTCAGCCGTCGCCGCGGCATGCACCTGCTCCTGGATGCGTCCCCGTTCGTCGGCGAGTTTTACTGTGAATTCGCTCATCGAAATTTGGCGTGGCCCGTTCCATCATCTTAGACGTTTGCCGCTGGCGTCTGCCGCCGCGCAAATAGAACGGCCTCGCCGCAGCGAGGCCGTTCCGACGCCAATATGGGCCGATTTACACGCTGAAGCTCGACCCGCAGCCGCACGTCGACTTGACCTGCGGGTTCTCGAACTTGAAGCCCGCCGCCTCCAGCGTCTCCACGTAGTCCACCGTGCAGCCGTTCAGATACATGGCGCTGGTCGCGTCCACGAACACCTTCAGGTCCTCGAAGCGGACCACCTTGTCCATCATCCCGGCGGCGTTCTCAAAGCTCATGGAGTACTGGAAGCCCGAGCAGCCGCCGCCCACCACGCCGATCCGCAGCCCAGCCGGCAGCGGATCTTGCGTCGCCATAATCTCCTTGACCTTCGCGATCGCCGAAGGGGTCAGCACCACCGGTGCCGTAGACGTTGCCGGTGCATTCACCACCTCGGCGCCCACCACCTCTACGCCCGAAGTCCCTGCCGGATTTACGGTTGCTGTCGCCATAGTCGATCTCTCCTTCGCTCCGCCGCCGGCAAATCTCTGCGCCAGTCGAACGGATGCTTCTACCAGTCTAGTCTGCGCCCCCTGTCCCGGCAAGCGCACCTACCGATTCGATGCATTCGCCCACCTGCCGAATCAGGCCGCTGCGCGGGCGCGTACCATCGCCTCATGCACCTGCTCGATGCCCTCGCCCTGACTTTCTTTCGCTGCTTCGGCATCACCCAGCCCACCCCGCAGGCGACCCGCCGCGCCGTCTGGTTTCTGCTTCTGCTGCTGGCCGGCATCGTCTGCTCCTTGATCGCGGTGCTGGGGTTTGTGCTCACCCACTTCCTCTAACGCCTGCACCGCTGTCCGGAACCACGCCCGGCACCACGAAAAATACCCCCGCAAACGGTTCACAAATCTGCATCTTCCGGCGTATAGTTCTTCCCGCTGGCCCTGCCTACCCCCGAGCCCGTGCTGCGCACGGACCCGCTCGGTATCCCGGACCTCCGCGATCCGGCCACTTTTCCGGAGCCCGGATCGCCGCTTTGGCCGCCTCGCCAACCCCGGGTGCGGCCACCGGAAAATTGCATTCCTGGGAGCAGCACATCATGACCACACTTTCCATCCTCGTCATCCTCTGGGGCGTGCTCGTCGCCGCCTTCATCGCGCTGATGATCTATCGCGCCAACCTCACCAACCATGAGACCGACCAGCTCTTCCTGAACGAGACCGCACCCTCCTCCTTCCACCAGGAGCAGGACGAGATCGTGCGCCAGGTCAACCGCATTGGGCCCATCTGCACCGGCGTAGGCTCGGTGGCCGTGCTCATGACCCTCGTGGTCGCCGGCATGTGGATCATGCAGTCCCTGCCCAGCGCCCTGAATTAGCACAGGGCATACAGCAACGCGCAGGAATGAAAGGCGACCAAGTCCGCTCTGGTGAGCGTGGCCTGGCCGCCTTTTCTTTTCCGTGCGGCTTCTGCCGCGCGCGCTCAGGCGTTGTAGGTGGAGGACGCTACCCGCCCGCCGCGGCCGCTCCAGTTGGTATGGAAGAACTCGCCGCGTGGCTTGTCCAACCGCTCATACGTGTGCGCGCCAAAGAAGTCCCGCTGCGCTTGCAGCAGGTTGGCCGGCAGCCGGGCGGTCCGGTAGCCGTCATAGAACGCCAGCGCCGTCGAGAACGCCGGCGTCGGCACACCCAGCTCGATGGCGTGGATCAGCGCTTTGCGCCAGCTCGCCTGATATTTATTCAGCGCGCCCGAGAAAAAGTCGTCCATCAGCAGGTTTTCCAGCTTCGGGTCCTTGTCGAAGGCCTTTTTGATGTCGCCCAAGAAGGCCGACCGGATGATGCAGCCGCCGCGCCACATCAGCGCGACGCCGCCCATATTCAGGTTCCAGCCCTGCACCTTTTCCGCCGCGCGCAGCAGCATGTAGCCCTGCGCGTAACTGATCATCTTGGAGCAGTACAGCGCGCGCCGCACCTCCTCGATGAACTCGGCCTTGTGCTCGGCGGAGATCTTCTCCGCCTTGGGCCCGTGCAGCACCTTGCTGGCCGCGACGCGCTCGTCCTTCAGCGCGCTCAGGCAGCGGGCAAAGACGCTCTCGCCGATCAGCGTCACAGGCATGCCGTTGTCCAGCGCATCGATCGCCGTCCACTTGCCTGTGCCCTTCTGCCCGGCCGTGTCCAGGATCTTGTCCAGCATCGGCTGGCCGTCCTCGTCCTGCTTGGCGAAGATGGTCGCCGAGATCTCGATCAGGAAGCTGTCCAGCTCGCCCTTGTTCCATTCCGTGAAGACCTCGGCGAACTGCTCGGCCGTCAGCCCCAGGCCGTCCTTCAATAGCTGATAGGCCTCGCAGATCAGCTGCATATCGCCGTACTCGATGCCGTTGTGCACCATCTTCACGTAGTGGCCGGCACCGCCCTCGCCCACCCAGTCGCAGCAGGGCGTGCCGTCCTCCACCTTGGCCGCGATGGCCTGGAAGATCGGCTTGACGGACGGCCACGCCGCCGGGTCGCCGCCGGGCATGATCGACGGGCCGAAGCGCGCGCCCTCTTCCCCGCCGGAGACGCCGGTCCCGATATAGTGCAGCCCCTTCGCCGCCAGCTCCTTCGTCCTGCGGTTGGAGTCGGTAAACAGCGAGTTGCCGCCGTCGATGACGATGTCGCCCTTGGTCAGAAACGGCACAATCGAATCGATGGTCTTATCCACCACATCGCCGGCTTTAACCATGATCATCACCCGCTTCGGGCTCTTCAGCTTCGCGCACATCTCCTCAATGGAGTGCGCACCTTCTACCTGCGTGCCTTTAGCCTCTTCGGCCAGAAACTCGTCCACTTTGCTCGTGGTGCGATTGAACACGCACACCTTGTAGCCGTGGTCGTTCATGTTCAGCACCAGATTTTGTCCCATCACCGCCAGCCCAATCAGGCCGATATCGCACGTTGCCTCTGCCATCGTTCTCTCCTGCCCGCGCCGCTGCCGGCGGGGCCAATTTCCGCGTATCTCGTTTGGTCACGAAACGCCCGCTCATCCTATAGCAAGGATGGCTGCTTTGGCTGCGAACGGGTGGCTGCTTTGCCGATATCCAGCACGTACGCCCCTCAGGCGGCCTGGTAGCGCCCCAACTCTTTCACCATCCCGCAGTGCGGATGCAGCGCGGCCACTGCGGCGTCCGCCATCGCCGGCCCGGCAAAGCGCACGTCCACGTAGAACACATACTCCCAGGGCTGCCCGGGCACCGGCCGCGACTCGATCTGGGTCAGGTCCGCTCCCACCTCCGCCAGCGCCTGCAGGGCGCGCACCAGCGTCCCGGGACGGTGCTCCACGGCAAAGGCCAAGCTGAGCTTGTCGGCCAGCCCGACCTCGCCGAAGGTCAGCGGCGCATCCCCCACACGGCGCAGCAGATGGAAGCGGGTGTAGTTTTCCGCGTGGTCCTCGATGCCGCGCTCCAGCACCACGGCGCCATACTCGGTCGCCGCCAGCTCCGGCGCCACCGCCGCGGTATCGCGCAGTCCCACGGCCATCAGGTGCTTCACCGCGCCGGCCGTATCGTAGAACGGCACCGCGCGCACGCCGCTCTCGGCCTCCATCCGCGCCAGGGTCCGGCGGCACTGGCTCAGCGCCACCGGGTGCGACTGCACCCAGCGCACCTGCTCCAGCCGCACTCCGGGCGCCGCAATCAAATTGTGCCGAATCCGCAGCAGGCTTTCGCGGTCGATCCGCACCGGCTGCGCCATCAGCAGATCGTAGTGCTCGGCCACCGAGCCATGCAGACTGTTCTCGATCGGCAGCACCGCCGCGTCCACCCGCCCTTCCACCACCGCGGCCACCACCTCCGCCGACGCCGCGCACGCCACTACCTCCACGCCGCCCGCCACCGCGCTCAGCATCTCCACCGCCGCCATATGGCTGTTCGATCCACGGTCGCCCTGGATGGCAACCCGCAGGGCCGCGCCTGCCGGCCCGGCTGCGTCCTTCACTTCGTCCGTTGACATCGCTCTTCCCTGCCCCCGTTCCTTCAAAGATGCCCCCTCGTTCAAAATCCAAGGGACAACCTCGGCGCTCTACCGGGCAACTTACCATACTGATACGCCGACCGCAGGTGGCGATCGCCCCCTGCAACCGCCGGGGTACACATACGCCGAGGCGGCAAGAACCGTCCCGGCAAACAGGAGCCAGGTCTCGTATGCTTTGGACAATCACCATCATCCTCGTCATCCTCTGGATTCTTGGTCTAGTCAGCGGCTACACGCTCAGTGGCTGGATCCATCTTCTGCTGGTGCTGGCCCTCATCATCCTCATCTTCAATCTTCTCTCCGGTCGACGAGCCATCTGACACCCACCCCGTCACGCGGCGGCGGAGCAGCGGGCGCGAGTCCGCCTGGGTCGTCGTCGCCCTAACCCGGGCCCCCTTCGCACCTCGGCCCCCGCAAGGAGACAATCATGTCCACTACCGCTGAAAACCAGATCCACGGCAAGTTCAACGAAGTCGCCGGCAAGGTAAAGCAGACCGTCGGGGAAGCCACCGGCAACGACAGCCTCGCCAATGAGGGCGCCGCGCAGCAGGTGCAGGGCCACGCCGAGCAGGCCTGGGGAACCATCAAGAGCGCAGCGCAGGACGCCGCCGCGCACGCCAAGGCCTCCGTGGACGAGTACAAGGCCCGCCATGCGGTGGAGAACGAGCAGCACGCCCACGACGTTCGCACTGCCGTCACCTCTGCCGCTGAGCACGCCAAGGACGGCATCCACGATGCCGTCAAGGGCAAGAGCTAAGCCGGCTACTACCGCTGCTTGCTACAGCACGAAGGCCCGCTCCGGCGGGCCTTCGTGCTGTACGGCTCTCATATTCCGGAAGATGCCGAATCCACGGCTCTCCTTGCCTCCCACCACGCCCACGCCACCAGGGGCGCCTGCAACGGCAGCCGCGACCAGAGTATCCACACCGGCACCGCGGGAAATAGCTCGGGATGCTGCGCCATCCACAGGTTTGCCGGAAACACCGCCAGCAGCAGTGCGACCAGCCCCCAGGCGGCCAGCCGATGCGTCGACGGCAGCAACACCCCCAGCCCGCCGGCGAGCTCCGCCACGCCGCTGAGCAGCACCAGCTCCCGGTGCGCCGGCAGATAGCCCGGCACGATGCGCGCAAACGCCGGCGTCAGCCAGAGGTGCGCGGTCCCGGCCACCATATACATCGTTCCCATCGCCGCGCGGCTCAGGCGCATATGCGGTACCTCAGGTTCACTCTACTTGGCGATGGCGAACTGTGTGCGCCCACCAACGCACCGAAGGCGGCCGAACTTCGGCCGCCTTCGGTGCAACGTCGTTGCAGACACCGCCTGCTCTCTAATGCGCCAGCACGCCGTCCCGGTGCGCCTTCACGTAGTCGTGCGAGGTGAGCACGTGCGCCTGCTGCTCGCTCAGCAGCTGGCGGATGGGGAGCGGCAGCTCCTGGCTCAGAGCGTCCTTGTACGCAGCCTTGGCCGCGTCCTCGCCCTGCTCGGCGGCCTCCAACAGCCCATGATCGGAGGCACCCAGCTTCGACTTCACCTCGCCCCAGGCGCGCTGCAGCGAAGCGCCTACTGTGCCGCTCTTACGGATGTCGGCCATGCCTGCTAGGTGGAGCTGCTCCTCCAGGTCGCCGCGGAAGTGGGCCCGCTTCAGGCTCTCGGCCAGAAAATAGCGCTTCACGGTGTCGTCCTTGAGGAACTCACCGAACTCGGCGAAGCCCTTCTGGCTGTCTTCAAGCGCCACAATCACATTCAAAAGAACGCGTTCCATCTCGCGGTTGCGTTTCGATCCATCGACTTCGTTTGCCATAATGCGGGTACCTTTCGCTGCTACTCTCTCGACCGCCACGCGTTTGCAGCGACCGGTTATGGAGGCGCGACCGACCGAGATCCGCCGGCTGGCTGCGATTCTCCTGCGCCGGCGGCGAGTGGAGGAAATCGCGAAAACTCCGCGCCCTCGGTCTGCCGTTTGCATCCGGTGTCTTCCCCCGGCCTGCCCACTACAACTAGATGCACGCGCCGCGCCAGGCGTTGGGTAGGGGTCAGCAACAGTGGGCGGACGACCCACTTCCGAAGGCCGCCGACAGCACGCTGGCCGGCCCACACCGTCACCACTCTGGTTCCCACCCCGGCGTGGCCGCGCGCACAGGCTGCCTGCGTGGAAGAATGAGGGTGCTCTGGTTGTTCCACGGGGTTCCGCCATTGCGCCGAGCCCCGCGCGTCCATCCTGTCTATGAAAAATCGCAAGACTCGCCGACTCGTCGCCGCGCCCACGCCCAGCCGTAGGCTGAACGAGATGCTCGGACTGACCGTCCTGGTCGTGGCCACGCTGCTGCTGCTGGCCCTGATCAGCTATACGCCCGCCGACCCCTCGTTCGACTCGGCCAGCGCCGCCGGCGCGCGCACTGCCCGCAACTGGGCCGGGCTCGCCGGTGCCTACGCCTCCGACCTGCTGCTGCAGTGGCTGGGCGCGGCCGTGCTGCTGCTGCCGCTGCTGCTGGCGCGGATGGGCTTTGCCTGGCTGCGCTCGCGCCCCTTCGGCCCCCTGGGCGCCAAGCTGCTCGGCCTGGTGCTGTGGCTCGGCTTTGCGCCGGCGGCCATCGCGCTGCTGCCGGTAACCCTGCTATGGCGCAACGCGCTGCCGCTGGCCGGCGTCGAAGGCCGCATTCTGGCGGAGGCGCTGGTGCATCTGCTCAACCTGCCCGGCGCTGCGACCCTCTGCGGCCTGATGGTCGCGCTGTCGCTCTACCTCACCACCAGCTTCACCCTGAGCACGGCGGGCGAGTGGCTCAGCCACCACCTGAACCCGTTCGGCATCCTGGCCCGCTGGCGTCGGCGACGCCAGGCCGCCCACAGCGTCGAGCCGGACACCGCCGAGGAGCAGGTGCTGAGCTACGCGGAGCGGCGCAGCGTGGCCCCGGCTGCGGTAACGGCCCCGGCTCCGACGGCCGCCACCGATGCGACCGCCGGCACCTCGCTGCTCGCCGGCCTCTTCGGCTGGTTTGGCCGCCGCCAACGGCCCGTCGACTCCAGCATGCTGGGCCTGAACCACCACGAGCCGGGCGCGCAGGCGAACGCAGCCGCCTCGGTGTGGCAGAACCTGCCTCGCACCGATGCCGGCACCGCGCCGACCGCGGCTATTGTCGATCCCGCGCTTGAGCTGCCCGCCGCGCCGGTCGCGGCAAGGCCGCCCATGCCGCGCGAAAGCCAGCAACGAGAGAGCCAGTTGCCCTTCGCGCAGCCCCACGCAAAGGCCGGCGAAGACGACTGGCTGGACGCACCCGAACGTCGCGCGCCGCCACCGCTGCTGCCCCGCGCCCAGGCCGCAGCCGCCCTGCCGCCGATGCCCTCCCCCATGGCGAACGTCGCCGAGCAGAACATCGCCTTCGGCAAGCGCGCCGACGCCGACCTGCGCGCCGTCGCCATCGCGCCCAAGAGCGTGCGCGGCTACAAGCTGCCGCCCAGCTCGCTGCTTTACCGCTCCGACGAGCACGCCGTGGTCCGCGAGGCCGAGCTGCGCGAGGAAGCACGCACGCTGGTCGAGAAGTGCGCCGAGTTCGGCGTCGACGGCAAGGTCGAGCAGATCAACCCCGGCCCCGTCGTCACCACCTTCGAGTTCCGCCCCGACGCCGGCGTGAAGTACTCCCGCGTCACCGGCCTGGCCGACGATCTGTGCCTCGCCATGGCCGCCGAGAGCATCCTCATCGAGCGCATGCCGGGCAAGTCCACCGTCGGCATCCAGGTGCCCAACCGCGAGCGAGAGACCATCTGGCTGCGCGACGTGGTGGAGTGCGAGAGCTTCGCGCAGAGCAAGTCGCGCCTGGCCATCGCGCTGGGCAAGGACATCAGCGGCCGCATCGTTACCGGCGACCTGGCCGCGATGCCGCATGTGCTCATCGCCGGCTCCACCGGCTCGGGCAAGTCGGTGGCGATCAACGCCATGATCATGAGCGTGCTCTACAAGTCCACGCCCGAGCAGGTACGCATGATCCTGGTCGACCCCAAGCGCGTCGAGCTGGGCATGTACGAGGGCATCCCGCACCTGTTCACGCCCATCATCACCGAGGCCAAGCTCGCGGCAAACGCGCTGCGCAACGCGGTGCGCGAGATGGAGCGCCGGCTGAAGCTGCTGGCCGCAAATCACGTGCGCAACATCGACCAGTTCAACAAGCTCTTCGAGCACGGCAGCGACTACCTCTTCGAGGACGTGAACCAGGAGCCGCTGCCCTACATCATGATCATCATCGACGAGCTCGCCGACCTGATGATGCTCGACCGCTCGAACGTCGAAGAGGCCATCACCCGGCTGGCGCAGATGGCGCGCGCGGTCGGCATCCACCTGGTGCTGGCCACACAGCGGCCCAGTGTGGACGTGATCACCGGCCTGCTCAAGGCCAACGTGCCCACGCGCATGAGCTTCCGGCTGGCCACCAAGGTCGACTCCCGCACCATCATCGACAGCAACGGCGCCGAAAGCCTGCTGGGACGCGGCGACATGCTCTTCCTGCCGCCCGGCACCAGCCGCCTGCAGCGCGTGCACGCCCCCTTCGTCACCGAGAAGGAGATCGCCGCGGTGACGGCCTTCTGGCGCGAGCAGGGCGAGGCCGAGTACGTGCACGGCTTCCTCGAAGGCCCCAAGGACGACAAGGCCAGCTCCGAAACCGGCAGCGCCAACGACGGCGACGAAAACGACCCCATGTTCGACGACGCCGTCCGCCTGGTCTTCGAGTTCGGCAAGGCCAGCACCTCGCTGCTGCAAAGGCGCCTGAGAATTGGGTATGGCCGCGCCGCGCACCTGATCGACCTGATGGAACGCGACGGCCTGGTCGGCCCCGCCGACGGCAGCAAACCCCGCGAGATCCTCAAAGCACCCAGCTACTACGCTGAGGTTGACGCTGCGCTGCGCTAAGTCGGCCGTTCGTTCCTACCGCCGCAGCCAGCGCAGCACGTCCGCGCGGACACGTTCGTAGCTCGGCTCGCCGCCGGGGTAGCGCGCGATCGTGCCGTGGGCTTTGCCGGTGTAGAAGTTCAGGGCAAAGTCGTCGATGCTGGCCGGCGCGGCGTCGGCCCCGATGCGGATCCCGGTGGGGGCCTCGTTGGTAGCTTTACTGCGTTCGAGCGCCCGCTGCGCCGCCTCCGCCGACTCCAGCGAGATGTATTCCTGCACGCGGCCGTCGGGGGCGAAACGCTCGAAGTTGTACCGCGTCAGCGAACGGCCTACCGGCTCGTCGTAGGCGCGCACGATCCAATGCTCGCGCACGCCGACCTTCGTGGTCGCGTCGAAGGCGTCGACGATGTCGCTCTCTCGGGCGTCGATGCCGGGCGCGCCGCGGCGGCGGGCATCGCGCAGCAGGGCGCGCTCGCGGTCGAACTCCTCCCAGCGTCCCAGCGCCGCCTCAACGATCACCAGGTTCTTGTGCGCGAGCCACAGCTCCGGCTGCTGCGCCACCACGCGCCGGTACTCCAGCTCGGCCGCCTCGTAGTGGCGCTCGGCGAGGTCCACATCACCGACTCCCAGCTCCGCCTCAACGTTGCCCGGATGCTCAGGGCTGCCCGGATGCTCGCGGCCGTAGGCCAGGAAGAGCGCCCGGGCGCGCGCATAGTCCTTCGCGGCCAGCGCCTGCCGCGCCGCTACAAGCCCTGCAGGGACAGTCGGCAGCCCGCCAGGGGCCGCGGGAGCCACGGTCTGCGCCACGGCTTGAGCCAGGGCCACGCTGTGCCCGCTCCTGGCCAGCGCGATCCCGGCGCAGAGCAGGCAAGCGCGCGCGCGGCGCACTGAATGCGTAGACCTCATACATCGTTCCTTTCCGCGTCCTGGTCCTCGTGCTGGCCGCGCACATGGTGCCGCGCCAGCGCGCCCAGCGCCAGCACGCACGCCAGCAGCGCCACCCACAGGACCTCCGGATGGCGGACCAGGTAGGGCCGGCGGTCGCTCTGCGCGACGAAGCCGGGGTTCGGCTGCTCAGGCCCCAGCTGGGCGATCTGCGCCGGCGACTGTGCGTCGAGCGCGGCAGCCGGGGTCGCTATTTGGGTATAGCCGGGAGGGCCGAGCCCGGGGTCGCCGTAGCGGACGGTGTAGGCCGCGCCGGCTGCGGCGTGGAAGCACAGGCTGCGCTGCCGCATCTGCAGAGCGACGGCGCGCAGCGGCAGGGGCGCGGCCGCGCCGTTGCGCAGGGCCACGGCCACGGTAGCGGGGGCGCGCAGGTTCGCGGCCAGGACGGCATCCGCACTGAGCTTCTCTGCCTGCACCTCAACGCCGGCCGCGCCGGAGGCAGGCGGCAGACGGCGAGCAACGCGCCAGATCTCCCCCTCCACCGCCTCATAGGCGCCGACGCCGCGCACTCCGTCTGGGTTGGCAGTCACTGTAACCGGGCGGAGAAACTCAGCCGGAGCGCGGTCGCCGCCTTGGGCCGGCCGGGCCAGCAGGAAGGTGACGCGTTCGATCGGCACATGCGCGGGGACGTGCAGCGTAGCCACGCTCCAGCCATCGCGCTGCTGCAGCGCCGCGGTCTCGGCGACGGTGGTGTAGAGCGTCTGTGCCTCGCGGCTGGGCGGGACTGTGGCGCTCTGCACCATGGCCGGGGAGAGCCCCGGCAGGCGGCGACCGGCGAGGTCCCAGGCACTCAGCCGCACCTGAAGGATGGGAAAGCTGGCGTCCTGCAGCGGCAGCACGGTGGAGCGCGGCAGCCCCTCGGCGGTGAGGTCGAAGAGCGTGAAGACGCCCAGCGGCGTCGCCGGCCGGTCAGGGCCGAGCTTGCCCCAGACCGTCGCCGTGGCGAGAAAGTTCTTCGCGGCCAGCTGCAGGTCGATGGCGGTATAGCTGCGCTGCGGCATGGCGAGCTCAAAGCGCAGGGAGCCGTGGTCGAGCCGGGCGTTGCGCACGGCCGCCGTCTGCAGCTCCTCGGGCGCGGCCTCGCTCTCGCGCAGGACGAAGGGCACCTCCCGCGGCGGCGCGCCGGGCGTGGGGCCTTCGGCGAAGACGCGCAGGTCGTTGCCGGCGCGGCCGGCGGCGTGCGCGAAGACGGCGGCATCGAGCACGGCGCACACCTCGCTCTCCGCCGGTGTGGGCCGCTGCACCGCGCGCCAGTAGCGCAGATGCTGCGTCGCCGGGGCGGCGGCTGCAACGACGCTGGGGTCGGGGTTGGGATGGGGACGGCCGGTCTGCCACAGCAAAGCGGCAGCCAACGCCATCGCGACCGCATCCCTGGCCATCCCTTCACTGTACCTGCATCGGGCCGATGGCAGCGACAGTCGTGCTCTTGGCGCTGAAGCCCCTCAGCTCTTTTGAGCAGTCTACGGACGAGCTAAAGCTCGTCCCCTTCAAAACCGCCAAACTGACTCCGTGCCTGTTCCAGCGAATGTCCATAGAATTGAAGCATGGAGACACAGACCCCCAACGGAGCCAGCGCAGGATCCAAAGTGGAACCGGTCGATGTGCTCGTGATCGGCGCCGGGCCTACGGGGCTCGCCTGCGCCATCGCGGCGCAGCGACGCGGCCTCAGCGCGATGCTGGTGGACAAGGGCTGCCTGACCAACTCGCTCTTCCACTATCCCGCGCACATGACCTTCTTCACCACGCCGGAGCTGCTGGAGATCGGCGACATGCCCTTCAGCTCTCCCAACCAGAAGCCCACCCGCGCGGAGGCGCTGGAGTATTACCGCAAGGTGGCCCAGCACTACCGGCTGGACGTGCGTCAGTACGAGAACGTGGAGCGCGTCACCGGCGCGGACTGCGACTTCACCGTGCACACGCGCGACCGCTTCGGCCGTGCGCTGGAGCATCGCGCGCGCAAGCTGGTCGTCTCCACCGGCTACTACGACCTGCCCAACTACCTGGACATCCCCGGCGAAGACCTGCCCAAGGTGAAGCACTATTACCATGAGCCGCACCCCTACTTCGCCCAGGACGTGCTGGTGATCGGCGGCAAGAACTCCGCGGCCATCGCGGCGCTGGAGCTGTGGCGACACGGGGCGCGCGTGACCCTGGTGCACCGCGGCGCGGAGCTGCACCGGCACATCAAGTACTGGATCAAACCCGACATCGAAAACCGCATCAAGAACGGCGAGATCGCGGCATACTTTTCAACGACCGTGAGCGAGATTGCCGAGGATACCGTGACGCTGGCGACGCCGGACGGACCCAAGGTACTGGCAAACCAGTTCGTCTTCGCGCTCACCGGCTATCACCCCGACTTCGGCTTCATCGAGTCTCTCGGTGTGCGGCTGGACGAAAAGAACGCACGCTGCCCGGTGTGCGACCCCACAACCCTGGAGTCGAATGTGCCGGGGCTGTATCTGGCGGGGGTGATCGTCGCGGGCGAGCGCACCAACGAGATCTTCATCGAGAACGGGCGCTTCCACGGCGAGGCGATCGCAGCCGATCTTGCTGCGAAGTTTGGGGGCGCGGATGTGGAGCGGCCGGTGGCGCCGGAGCATACTGTCGCAGCGGAGTAAGTGCGGCCCCAGATGAAACGTGCTTAGCTCAGCACGCGCCGGCGAAAGCCGCGCATACCCACCCACGAAAGCAGCACGCAGAAGAAGACCAGCATGGTGAGGATGAAGACCTCGGGCATATGGGCCGAGGGCGTGAGCGCGGCGCGCAGGCCCTCGCTCATGTAGACGATGGGGTTGATGAGCACGCCGTATTGTAACCAGGGGATCTTATCCAGCAGCGCCCAGGGATAGTAGACGCAGCCCAGAAAGGTGATGGGCACCACGACCACGCCGAAGATCAGGCCGATCTGCTTGGGGTTGACCGAGGTGCCGATGGTGAGGCCGAGCGCGCCGGCGACCAGGCTGGCCAGCACCAGCACCGCCACAAGGAACCACCAGCTATTGACGTGCGCGAGCACAGGCGTGCTGGGGATATAGTAAGCCAGCGGGAAGACGACCGCCGCGGCCACGATGCTCTGCATGGCGGAGAAGACGACCTTCTCCGCGGCGACGGCGGCGATGGGCAGCGGGCACATCACGCGGTCGTCGATCTCGCGGGTCACGCCGAACTCCTGCGCCAGCGGCAGCGCCACGGCGGCGATGCCGGAGAACATGATGGCGACCGCCATCAGGCCAGGCAGCAGCACCGTGCCGAATCCGCCCGCGGCGGCCATCGGCGAGGCCATCGGCGAGCCGCCGCCGCCGCTCATGTGCGGCATTACATAGGTGAAGACGAAGAGGAAGAGCAGCGGGTTCATCGCCACGCGGACGATGAACGGCCAGATCTCCCGGCTGAGCACGCGGAGGTCGCGCAGCAGCAGGCCGCGGAAGGCGCGGGCGTAGAGGGTGAGCGGCTTGTTGGCGGGCGTGTGCGTGGCGGTCATGCTTGTCCCTTAGTCTTTGCTTCCAGCGTAGCGGTGAACAGCAGCGGTTGACAGCGGTTATTCGCGGAGGTCGCGGCCGGTCATGCGGATGAAGACGGCTTCGAGGCTGGGCTCGGTGGTTGCGAGGTCGCGGACGCCGAAGCCGTCGGTGGCGTTGACGATGCGGGCGATGATGCCGTCCTCGCTGCGGGCGAAGACGCGGACGCCGGTCGCGGAGGCCTCGGCCGCGGTAACGCCGGGCACCCGCAGCAGGCCGCCGATGAGCTCGGCGGCACGGTCGAGCGCACCCAGACGCAGGTCGACGATCTTGTCGCCGCCCAGCGACGCCTTGAGCGCGGTCGGGGTGTCTTCGGCAAGGATGCGTCCGTGGTCGATGATGGCGAGCCGGTCGCAGAGCTCGTCGGCCTCCTCCATGTAGTGGGTGGTCAGCACAACGGTGATGCCTTCGCCGCGCAGCGCCTGCACGGCCTCCCACATGGCCAGACGGCTCTGTGGGTCCAGCCCGGCGCTGGGCTCATCGAGGAACAGCACCCGCGGATGGTGGGCGATGGCGCGCGCGATCTGCAGCCGCTGCGCCAGGCCGCCCGAGAGCGCCTGCGGATAGGCCTGGGCGCGGTCGGAGAGCCGGAACTGCTCCAGCAACTGCGCGGTGCGGGCGCGCGCCTCCGCGGCGGACATGCCGAAGAAGAGACAATGGAAGTGGATGTTTTCAGCGACCGTGCAGGCGCGGTCGAGCGTGTTGTACTGCGGCACCACGCCGATGGAGCGGCGCGCGAGCGCGGGGTGCGCGACCACATCGACCCCAGCAATGCGCACCGAGCCCGCCGTGGGCACGGCGCGTGTGGTGGCGATGGAGATGGTGGTCGTCTTGCCGGCGCCGTTGGGGCCGAGCAGGCCGTAGATCAGCCCAGGCTCCACGCGCAGGTCGATGCCGTCGACCGCCGTCACGGGGTTCTTGCCCTGGTACACCTTGCGCAGGCCGGTGATGTCAACAATCGGTTCCGTCATTTTGCTCGGTTCGCTCTGGCTGGCTTCGCTCACTCGTTCCCTCGCAGCCGATTATAGGGTGCTGGCTGCGACCGGAGCGAGGAAGGCCAGCGGCCACTAGAATAGTTGTGGAGCGACTTCCGTGACGACCATCCTTCAAGACGACCTCATCGAGAGCATCCGCGCGGCGCTGCAGTACATCAGCTTCTACCATCCGGTGGACTACATCGAGAACCTGGCGCGGGCGTATGAGCTGGAGCAGTCGCCGGCCGCCAAGGACGCGATCAGGCAGATCCTGGTGAACTCGCGGATGTGCGCCGAAGGGCACAGGCCCATCTGCCAGGACACCGGCATCGTAACGATCTTCCTCAAAGTAGGGCTGGATGTGCGGCTTGCAGCATCCGATGGCAGTGCGGCTCAGCTAAGCCTGCAGCAGATGTGCGACGAAGGCGTGCGCCGCGCATGGCTGGACCCCGACAACAAGCTGCGTGGCAGCATCCTCGCCGACCCCGCCTTCGCGCGCAAGAACACCGTGGACAACACGCCCTGCGTGGTCGAGGTATCGCTGATACCCGGCGACACCGTGGACGTGACCGTCGCGGCCAAGGGCGGCGGCAGCGAGGCCAAGAGCAAGTTTGTGATGCTGAACCCTTCGGACTCGGTGGTGGAGTGGGTGGTGAAGACAGTGCCGACCATGGGCGCGGGCTGGTGCCCGCCGGGGATGCTGGGCATCGGCCTGGGCGGCACCGCGGAGAAGGCGATGCTGCTGGCCAAGCAGGCGCTGATGGACCCGATCGACATGCAGGAGCTAAAGGCGCGCGCAGCCGCAGGGCAAACGCTCAGCAATATCGAGCGGCTGCGTGTGGAGATCTACGACAAGGTGAACGCACTCGGCATCGGGGCGCAGGGGCTGGGCGGCCTGACGACGGTGCTCGACGTGAAGATCCTGGACTGGCCCACCCACGCGGCCAACTTGCCGGTGGCGATGATCCCCAACTGCGCGGCGACGCGGCATGCGCATTTTGTGCTGCGGGGCCAGGGCCCTGTCTACCTGGAGCCGCCCAACCTGGAGAGCTGGCCGAAGCTGACCTATGAGCCGCACAACGCCCGGCGCGTGGACCTCAACACCCTGACCCATGCAGAGACGCGCAGCTGGAAGCCCGGCGAGGTGCTGCTGCTGAACGGCAAGCTGCTCACCGGCCGCGACGCCGCGCACAAGCGCATGACCGACATGCTCAACCGCGGCGAGCCACTGCCTGTCGACTTCACCAACCGGCTGATCTACTACGTCGGGCCGGTGGAGGCGGTGCGCGAGGAGGCAGTAGGGCCGGCCGGACCCACCACCGCCACGCGCATGGACAAGTTCACCCGGCAGATGCTGGAGCAGACCGGGCTGCTGGGCATGGTGGGCAAGGCCGAGCGCGGCGAGATGGCCATCGAAGCCATCCGCGACAATCGCGCGGTGTACCTCATCGCCATCGGCGGCGCGGCGTATTTGGTGTCGAAGGCGATCAAGCACTCGCGGCTGGTGGCCTTCGCCGACCTCGGCATGGAGGCGATCTACGAGTTCGACGTTGTAGACATGCCGGTCACGGTGGCCGTGGACGCGAACGGCACCAGCGTGCACATCACCGGCCCCGCGGAGTGGAAGCAGCGGATCGAGCACAGCATGGGCGTGGGTGGGGTCGCGATTCTGGGCCAGTAAAGTGGCCCAGTACGTATGCAGTCCGCCGGCAAACTGCATACTCGCCGCAGGTTGCCCGGGAAAGCATTTCTTTTACCCAAGCATGCGTTTTTTCTTATACGCCTCCTGAGGACACCTTTTCCAGGTGGGTGGGCATCCGACCTAAAGGAACGCCTGTACGCATGGGCCCCAGGAGACGCAGAGCGATGTACCCAATGATTCGAGTTGGCAAGCGAGTAGCAGCAGGCGTGGCGACCGGTATCGCAGCCGTCTGCATGACAGTCGCCGCAGGTTCGTTCGCGAAGGCCTCGGCGCAGGAGCCGAACCCTACAACCGTGGCGCCGGGCGCGCGCACCGGCGAGGTCATCGCCGAAGGGCAGAACGGCGTATACATCTACCACGTCAAGGTGGTCGAGCGTCAGCTGGATGCGGTGAACTACCTGAACCGCAGCGGATCGACGACGATCGGCTTCCAGGGCACCAACCTGATGCCGGGCGCGAAGGGCGACGCCAAGGTCGATGCCGTAACCGGTAAGGTCAAAATCTCGGCGAAGTTCTCCGGGCTGACGCCGGCCAACGGGTATGGGCCGGAGTACCTCACCTATGTGCTGTGGGCGATCTCGGCCGATGGCCGGCCGCAGAACCTGGGCGAGCTTGAGCTCTCCGGCGACAAAGCCAACCTGGACGTGACTACATCGCTGCAGGCCTTCGGTCTGATCGTGACCGCGGAGCCGTACTTCGCCGTCTCCCAGCCCAGCGACGTAGTGGTGCTGCAGAACGTGTTTACAGGTGCAACCCAGGGCGTGCTGCAGCAGGTGAACGTGCACTATCAACTGCTGCCACGGGGACTGTATGCGGCCACCGCCGGCCAGCAATCGGTGGCGCACCCGATCACCGACCGTGAGCACACGCCGCTGGCGCTGTTCGAGGCCTATAACGCCCAGCGCATCGCCGAAGCGGCGGGCGCGGACCAGTTTTCACCGGACATCATGAAGGAGGTCGCGACCGACCTCCAGAATGCGCAGGACATCCAGGACAACAAGCACCGCGACGTGAAGATGGAGTTCACCTACGCGCGGGCGGCGGTGCAACGGTCGGAGGACGCGCGGTTGGTAACGCTGCGCAAGCAGGCGGCGGACCGGCAGCAGCTGGCGCAGGACCAGCGTATGGCGGCCGAGCGGCAGGCAGCGGCCTCGCAGGTGGCTGCGGCCAATGCACAGGCGCAGGCCGATCAGGCAGCGGCGGCGCAGGCCCGCGCCGAGGCCGCCAAAGCCCAGGCAGATGCCGAGGCCGCCAACGCGCGCGCCCAGGCAGCGGAGGCCCAGCATGTGGCGGCGGCCAGCCAGCAGGATGCAGCGGCCGCCCGCGAGAAGCTTCGCGCGCAGCTGAACAACGTGCTGGCCACCACCGAGACCGCGCGCGGGCTGATCGTGAACATGAGCGATGTGCTGTTCGATACGGGCAAGTACACGTTGAAGCCGGCGACGCAGGTCGCGTTGGCAAAGGTCTCGACTATCCTGCAGCTGTATCCCGGGTTGAAGGTGCAGGTCGAGGGCTACACGGACTCGGTCGGCGGCGATGCCTATAACCAGAAGCTCAGCGAAGACCGCGCCCAGGCTGTCGACCAGTTCCTGGTGCAGAACGGCGTGCCGGCGGCCAACGTAACCGCAGAAGGCTATGGCAAAGCCGATCCGGTTGCGGACAACAGTACACCCACGGGACGCGCGCAGAACCGGCGCGTAAACCTGGTGGTTTCGGGTGCGGCCATCGGGGTGCAGACCACTGAGCCGGAGCCCGCACCGGCCCAGTAACGCGAATGCCGTATTTTTTTCCGCAGACCGCGAGCCTGGCTCGCGGTCTGCGTGCGTTATGGCAAGCTGGTGATGTGGCCTGCGCAGCGTCGCGGGCAGGGAGGGACTTCTGAGCGTTTCGATGAAGGGCAAAACGGTGTTCGTGACCGGGGCCAGCGTAGGGATCGGCGCGGCCACGGCGATGGAGTTTGCACGCCACGGCGCACGGCTGCTGCTGTGCGCCAGGCGGCTGGAAAAGCTGCAGGCGATGGACGCGGAGTTGCGCGACGCCGGCGCGGCGGATGTTTACAGCTTTGCGCTCGATGTACGCGACCGCCCTGCGGTGGCGAAGGCGGTCGACGCGCTGCCGGAGGCGTGGCGGGCGGTCGACGTGCTGGTGAACAACGCCGGCCTCAGCCGAGGGCTGACCAAGATGTATGTCGACGACATCGAGAACTGGGAGGAGATGATCGACACCAACATCAAGGGGCTGCTCTATGTAACGCGGGCGGTAGTGCCGGGGATGGTGGAGCGCAACCACGGGCACGTGATCAACCTGGGCTCGATCGCCGGGCATGCGGCCTATCCCAACGGCGGCGTGTACTGCGCGACCAAGGCGGCGGAGCTGTTTCTCTCCGACGGGCTGCGGCTGGACCTGAACGGCACCGCCGTGCGCGTGACATCCATCGACCCCGGGATGGTGCAGACCGACTTCAGCCGGATACGCTTTCGCGGCGATGAGGAGCGGGCCGCGCAGGTCTATAAGAACTTCGACCCGCTACAGGCCGAGGACATCGCGGACGCCATTCTGTGGGCGGCGACGCGGCCCGCGCACGTGACCGTGCAGACCATGCTGCTGACGCCGACGGCGCAGGCCAGCGCGCTGGTGGTGGCAAAGAAGAGCGCCTAAACGAAGGCGATTAGAGCTTGATCGACCAGCCCAGCTCCTGCAGCACACGCTCGATGTCGGCCAGGGCGAGCTCAAGGGCGCTGCGACGGTGCGGGTTGGAGGTGCGCTCGGAGAGGATGCGCTCGCGCTGCAGCTCCAGGGCCTGAATGCGGCGTTTGCGTTCGGCCTCGGCACGGCGCACGGCGGGGTCGTTCTCGTTCGCGGGGGCCGCGGGCGCTGCCGCCTGCTCAGCCTTTTGCTCCGCCTGCGCTTGCTGCTCTTCGACGCTGTGCGATTCCCAGCCTTTGGACATGGCTCAATCTTACGGCCTCTGCCACATCGGCGGGAAGGCATTCGTGCGGCGGAAGTTCGTCCCGCGCTGGGCCTGCCGCCGGTCGAAGCGCCCGCCTATTGTCTTCCAAAACGATAGGCTATTGTCTTCCAAAACGATAGACGAGGCCGACGTTGAGGCCGACGTTGTTCTGCACCGTGTTGCCAAAGGTGGTGCCGACGTAGGTGGGCGTCACCCGGACGGCAAATTCAGGGAAGACGTTGTAGTCCGCGCTCACGCCTAGCGAGAAGGCGGGCTTGGTTCCGTCCGGCCACAGGCCGATGGTGGTGCCGGTGAGCCCCTTCGCGCCGCCCGAGAAAATGCCCCAGCCCACGCCGCCGAGCCCCTGCGCGCTGATGGCGAACTTCTCTTTGCGGTAGAAGCGGTAGCTGACGCCGCCCATGAAGTTGTACTCGTTGATCTGGGGGCGGTAGACGCCGTAGGTGTTGTCGATCAGCGCGTGGGCATTGCCGAAGGAGCCGCGCGCATCGCCGACCACGGCGAGCTTCTCATTGAGGTAGTAGTTGGCGGCCGCGGCCCAGCTGACCTCATTGTTCTTCTTGGTGTACTCGCCGCTGCGAAAACGGAGGTAGCCGCCGCCACCGATCAGCTCCCAGCGGTGGGTGTAGGTGTCGTGGATGGTGCGGTCGATGCGGGCCTGGCGGCTGGCGTTGGTCTCATGGCGGGCGCGAACCTGCTTGCGCCGCGTGGGGCTTTGCGTGGTCGTCTGCGCGCCCGCCCGGGCCATCGATCCGGCGAGCAGACCCGCCGCCAATCCCATCACCACCCACCGTACCGCGGACTTACGCACATCACACATTCGAATCCGGACTCCCTCAATCGCTTGTTCGTTCAGCCCACTGGCTCATTTAGCCAGCCTGGTCCGCTCGCATCTCTCCATTAGAACATCTTCGGCGATGTTCTATAGCTGGCGCGCGGCTATCTGAGCGTATAGGTGACGCCGGTGACGAACTGGTAGGAGTTCTTGTTGTAGCCCGGCGAGGGGTCGTTGAGGTAGTTGTCCGTGGTGTTGATGGAGGCGCTGAGGCGCTTGAAGACCGGCATCACCAGCCCCGCGGTGAGGTTGAACGAGTACGCCGAGCTGTCGTTGAAGGCGGGCAGCACGTTGGCGGTCTCGTTGAAGACCATCTTGTGCGGCAGGTTGCGGCGATACCCCTCGAAGAACGTCGAACCGATGAGGTTCATGCTCGGGGTGCTGGCGACGACGGAGCCGTTGACGGGCGTGGTGATGAACTGCTGCTTCTCATAGTGAAGGTCGGCCTTCAGGTCGAGCTGCTGCTTGGCGCCTTTGATCGGCGTCCATCCTATGCCGCCGCCGTAGACCTGCTGGAACTGGAGGCCCTGGGCGTAGTTGTGGTCGAAGGCCACATCGCCGAGGGCGTAGACGCGGGGGCTGAAGTACTCGTCCCGCTCGCTATCGGCATGGAAGATGCTGGAGAGAGTGGTGACCGAAGGAGTAGGCGGGGTTGTCTGTGGAATGGCGCCGGGCGAGGTGTTCTTGCCGTAGGTCTCGACGACGTTGAGGGTGGTGCGGTTGCGCGGGGCCAGCCAGGGCACCGTGGGCAGCGCGCGGATCAGGTTGAGCGCGGCGGTGAGCGTGGTGGCGCTGGTGGTGGAGCGCACCAGCGTCGCGCCGCCGGTCGCGGTGCCGTTCCAGGCATGGAAGAATCCCTGCTTGCCCGCGACCTGCTTGTCGAACTCGGCCTTGGGGACGATGTAGTCCACACTCTTTGCCGGGACGCTAGCGGCGGTCTCGCTCGAGGCTGCGTTGGCGGCCGGCCGGTCGGTATGCACCGCGACGACGCCGGCCGCGAGCGAGACGGTGCCTTCGGGCGCGGGCGTGCGGCGGCTGACCGGGTGGCCCTTCTCGATCAGGGCGAACTGCTCGTCCTTGTTCTCGGTGCGCAGCTCCTTGATCTTGTCGAAGGGGATGGTGAGCTCGCCGGCCATGTCGCTGGCGAAGACCACGCTGCCGCCAGCGGCGCGCTCCAGGTGCCCGGTGAGCTGGTCGCCGTTGGTGAAGACGAGCACGTCGGGGGTGGGCTTTGGGGGCGCGGGCTTGGCCGGTGCCTGGGCGTTCGCCTTAAGCAGAAGCGACAGGGCGGCGAGAGAAAGGGCGATATGGCGCACAGGCATGTCCTTCGTTCGATATTCGATGCGGGCCCGGATTCGATGAAGCTGGATTCGGTAAAACCTGGGAGTCTAAAGCCTCTGGACGAGCGGAAGGCCGAGTCGTTGGCGAGCGATGCAGGCTGAGATGCGGATTGCGCGGAGCGATTTGCTTGCTTCGCTGTGCCGCTGCGGCTAGGCTAGAACCATGTACGAAGACTTTACCGCACTGGACCGCTGGACGGGTGAGCCGCAGCACTGCGTCTGGAAGGGCACACTGGTGGCGATTGCCACCCGCCATGCCGACGCCACCGACATCCGCTTCGCGCTGAACGGGCGGCCGATGTGGATCGCCATGCCCAACCAGGCCTGGGTGGAGCACAAACAGCGCACCGGCAAGGCGATCACCGATTACCTGGCGGCGCAGGCGGCGGGCCGCTACCTGAAACAGGCCATCGAGAACGGCTACGACAACGGCCGCGAGATGTACACCATGAGCGTGGCCGAGGTGCTGGAGCAGGTGGACGCGGTGATGGCCGAGGTGGGGCACACCTCCAAGCTGCCCAGCCTGCCGGTGATCGACCGCGACGACCACCCCACCGAGCTCGACTACGTGCTGCCGGGCGAGCCGCACACCGTGGCCAGCGAGCTCTAGCCGCCATGTTCCAGCGCAAGGTCAGCGTCGACTACGGGACCGAGGGCGGCGCGGTGCGGCCGTGTCCGTTGCACTGGATCGACAACTTCGCCATGCGCAACTTCACCAACGAGGCGGTCTTCGACGACACCCTGCCGGTGGCCGACGGCCTGCTTGAGATCGGCAACCGGGTGCCGCTGGACGAGCTGCAGGCGGCGATGGAGACGTGGTTCCGGCGCAAGAGCTACCTGAAGCCAGAGGAGTCGCTGCACATCGCGCTGCGTGCCTAGCGCTTGATCCTCCACCGCCCAAGCGCCTTCATCCTCCCGTTTGCCGAATGCGCTACGCTGGTTGGGCTCTGAAGGGCAGGCTCTTCAAGGAGACGGATTCGCGATGGGTACGACGACACGACGCAAGTTTCTGGCCGGGGCAGCGGCGCTGCCCTTGGCTTGGCGTGCCTGCACAGCGCAGGCGATGCAGACCAACGCCACCGCGCACTGGGTGCTGCTGGGCACCGACAAGGGCAAAGGCATCTACCGTGCGGCCTGGAACGCGGCCACCGGCGAACTGGGCCCCACCGAGCTGGCCGCGGAGACGGTGCGGCCCACCTACTTCGCCATGCACCCCGCGCAGCCGGTGCTCTATGTGGCCAATGAGAAGGCGACGGGCGTCGGCGGCATCTCCAGCTTCCGCGTGGATGCTGGTATCGGCCGCGGGCCGGCGGCCCTCACACTGACGCCGATGGAGCGGCTTAGCTCGCACGGCGGCGGCCCCTGCTACGTCTCCGTGGACACCAGCGACGCGCGGGTGGAACGCGCCTATGTGGCGAACTATGAGGGCGGCAGCCTGGCCGCCTACGCGATCAAGAGCAACGGCGCGCTGGTGGAGGGTATCGGCAGCTTCGACTGCAACGCCAGCCTGGGCGACTGCGGCGCGCTGGGCCCGATCGCCAGCCGGCAGGGCCGGCCCCACCTGCACTGTGCGGTGGTCGCACCAGGCAGCGGGCATGTGATCGCCTGCGACCTGGGCGACGACACGCTGCTGGTGTTCGAGCGCGCCAAGTACGGCGTGGCCCAGCCCATCCGCTACAAGACGCGCGCCGGCTCCGGCCCGCGGCATGTGGCCTTCCACCCCAACGGCAAGTGGGTGTACTGCATCCACGAGCTGGACTGCTCGGTGGACCTGTGGGACTGGAGCATCAAGGGCAGCAAGGGCGTGCTGAAGCCGCGCGCGGGCAGCATCGTCTCCACCGTGGCGAAGGTAGCGGCGGGCAACACCGCGGCCGAGGTGCGCGTGAGCGACGACGGCCGCTTCGTCTACGCGAACACCCGCGGCGAAAACACGCTGACGGTCTATCGCGTGGACCCCGCCACCGGGCTGCTGACCGAGCAGCAGCGAGTGAACACCGGCGGCGCTGTGACGCGGCTGTTCGCGTTCGACCCAACGCGGCGCTGGCTGCTGTGCTGCAACCAGGGTATGGATGACCCCAGCGCCAAGGACGGCGGCGCGAAGGGCAGCGTGACCGTCTTCGCCCACGACCCCGCGACCGGCCGGCTGCAGCCGACGCCGAAGACCTTCGCGGCGGAGTCACCGATGTGCGTGGTGTGGGTTTAGCCCTTCAGCGTCTTGCCATCCAGAACGAAGCGGTACTTCACGTCGCCTTTGACGACGCGGTCGTAGGCCTCGGGCAGCTTGTCGTAGCCGATCAACTCGATGTCGGCGACGATGGTATGGTCGGCGCAGTAGTCGAGCATCTCCTGCGTCTCCTTCATGCCGCCGATCATGGAGCCGCAGAGCGAGCGGCGGTTGGTGACCAGAGCGAAGGGCGAGGCGGCGACCGGCTGGTCGGGCAGGCCGACCAGGCAGAGGCTGCCGTTGAGACGCAGCTGCGAGAGGTAGGCGTCGATGTCGTGCGGCGCGGAGACGCAGTCCACGATGAAGTCGAGCGAGCCGGCGTGCTTGGCCATCGCCTCGGGGTCCTTGCTCAGCACCACCTCATCGGCGCCGAGCTTGAGCGCATCGTTGCGCTTGCCCTCCGAGGTGGTGTACTGCACGGTGTAGGCGCCGAGCGAGTGCGCGAACTTCAACGCCATGTGGCCCAGGCCGCCGAGGCCGACCACGCCGACCCGCGAGTTCTTGTCCACCTTCCAGTGGCGCAGTGGCGACCACGTGGTGATGCCGGCGCAGAGCAGCGGCGCCACGGCTGCCAGATCCAGCTTGGGCGAGATGGAGTACACATAGTGCTCGGGCGCGACGATGCAGTCGGAGTAGCCGCCGTACGTGAGGTTGCCCGCGTAGTCCTTCGCGTTGTAGGTGCCGACCATGCCACGCATGCAGTAGGGCTCCGCGCCGGCCTTGCAGTTCTCGCAGACCATGCAGGTCTCAACGGTGACGCCGACGCCGGCGAGGTCGCCCACCTTGAACGTGTGCACATCGCTGCCGACGGCGGTGACGTGGCCGACGATCTCATGGCCGGGGACCATTGGGTACAGGCTGCCGCCCCACTCATCGCGCACCTGGTGGATGTCGGAGTGGCAGATGCCGCAGTAGTCGATGGCGACCACAACATCCTTCGGGCCAGGCTCGCGGCGGTCGAAGTGGAAGGGCGCAAGCGGCGAGGTCTTGGACTGGGCGGCGTAGCCGAGGGATTTCATGGGGTGCATTCCTTTTCAAGTAAATAGCAATGTTCAAAGTCTAGCTGGCTACCTCTTCAAGAGCCAGTGAATTAGCGAGTATCCTAGACATGTAAATAGCGAAAGCGACGAGATTACAAGAAGCGAAAGGTATTTCCATTCGCCGCGTTTAACGCGCTTCCACTCGTTTTTCAGTAATCGCTGAGAGCATTCAACCAGTTCTTCAGCAAGTCGCGTCGTGTTGCTGTCAGAGTGCGTAGCCGCTTTCTCCAAGGCTTGCAACCTATTGACGAGGTCTCGATGCAACGCTTCTTTCGGATTGATTCTCAGTCGAATTCTTGCTAAACGCGTGTTCGCTGCCTGCCAAACTTCCAGTTGTTTGCCGTCAGCCTTCGTGGTCTTATTAGCGCCGCCTTTCAAGGCGATATCGAAGGAGAGGGAAATAAATTCGGCCAAATCATTTCTAAGACCATCTATCCATAGCTGTCTAAAGTCGGATGTCTTACTCTCTTTTGCTACGACTAGACCGATGACTGCAACGCTCGCGCCGATGACTGCGGTCAGTATGTTTTCTACCATGACCTCTCCCAATGCATATGACGCCTCAACGTTTGCTACTCGTCGTAGTGGATTAAGGAAAAGACATCATAGCCGGGGAACTTTTCGCGGCCTTTGAGGAAGTCGAGTTCGACGGCGACGGCGAGGCCGGCGATCTCGCCGCCGAGTTGCTTGACCAGCTGGGTGGTGGCGAGCATGGTGCCGCCGGTGGCGAGCAGGTCGTCGACGATGAGCACGCGCTGGCCGGGCTGGATGGCGTCCTTGTGGATCTGCAGCGAGTCGCTGCCGTACTCCAGGTCGTACTTCACGGTGAGGGTCTCGGCGGGCAGCTTGCCGGGCTTGCGCACCGGCACGAAGCCGGCGTTGAGGCGATAGGCGAGCGCGGGTCCGAAGATGAAGCCGCGGGCCTCAATGCCGAGCACCAGGTCGATCTTCTTGTCGATGTAGTACTGCGCGAAGGCGTCGATGAGCTCGGCGTTGCCGGCCTTGTCCTTGAGCACGGTGGTGATGTCGTAGAACAGGATGCCGGGCTTGGGGAAGTCGGGCACGGAGCGGATGAGCTGCTTGAGGTGGGTGCAGTCGATGGTGGGCTTGGACATGGCGGCGGTGCGGCTCCGTTCGGTGTTGGTTCAAGGTTGAGAGAGACAACAGCAGGTCCTTCGCCCTTCGACTTCGCTCAGGGCTCAGGATGACAGTGTCGAGACGATCAGGATGACAACTTCCAAACGCTACCAGGCCCCCTGGATTTCAAACTGCTTGAGCGCAGCGGCTTCGGACTCGGCGAGTTCGTGCTCGAGGACGGCATCCACACGGCTGCCGCGGGAGCCTCGGTGCAGCAAGGTGCGCAGCTCGGCGAGGTCGGCGGGCTCGCCGGCGGCGACGAGTTCGACCTCGCCGGAGTCGAGGTTGCGGACCCAGCCGCGCAGGCCAAGCTCGGCGGCCTCGCGGTGGACGAACCAGCGAAAGCCCACGCCCTGCACGCGCCCGCGAATGAGGAAGTGAAGCACCATGGGAGAAGACCAGTCTCGCAGAGCCGGCGCGCGCAAGCAACATTGGGCGGTCGCGACGGGGCCAAGGCCGTTGCCCGATAGGTGCGGCGAAACGCAAGGCGCTCCCGCAAAGACGGCGAAAGACAACTTGCGGGCCAAAACGGGCGTCTTCCATTGTGATCGTCGATACGGATTCGGGCCAGCAGCTACGCACGCACCCGCTGTGGCATTTCGACACAACCTGCGAGGACGTGCATGGACCTACTCCGTCGGAGGCAACTCCTGTACGGGCGTGACGCTCTGTGTCTGTCCTCCTTCTTAAGGAGACAGAATGATTCACTGCATTCGACGCACCCTTCCGCTCGCCCTTGCTCTTACCGCGATGACCGCTCCCTTTGCACAGGCACAGTACTTCCAGGCCCGTGGCTTCAGCGTGTCCGTAGGGGCCACCGGGCAGTTCTCTACACTGCTGGAGACCAACCCGGCCTCAAGTGTATCCACCACGACAAATGTGCAGGGCACGCCGGAAGCGGTGAGGGTGTCGAACCAGCAGCAGTACACGACCATGTCGGCCGGCTTCCTGACCTCGACGGAGTTCCATCCGAGGCCCTGGGCCGGTTTGGAGTTCAACTACGGCTACACGCACTATCAGGAGCGCTATGGCTACAGCCTCGGCAGCTCCGGCAGCACGACGATCCTGAACCCATCCGCGGTCTACCAGAAGCGCATCACGACCGACATGCATGAGGCCACGGGCGCCTACCAGTTCCACCCGAAGCACATCCCTTTCCAGCCGTTTGTAAACATCGGCGGCGGCGCGGTCGACTTTGCGCCACGGCAGGGCTACAACCAGTGGCGCGGCGCGGGGCTGCTGGAGGCCGGCTTCGACCTGCCCGTGCACCTGTCGCACGTCGGCTTCCGCGTGGAGGGCCGCACGCTCTACTACCGCTCGCCGAACTTCTACCAGCCATCGCTGAGCACGCGCAGCTGGCGGGTGACCGAGGAGCCGAGCCTCAGCGCGTACTACCGGTTCTAGACGGCGGTGGTAGAAGGAAAGACAACTGCAAAAAACTTAACGCAGAGTTCGCAAAGGAAGAACGCAAAGGTCGCAGAGAAAAACAAGCGACAGCCAGGAAGTCACGCGCGCGACATATAGGCGCCTTCTGCGGTGTCGACGCGGATCTTTTCGCCCTCATTGATAAAGGGCGGCACCTGCACCACCAGGCCGGTCTCCGTGGTGGCGGGCTTGGTGACGGAGCTGGCGGTGGCGCTCTTGATGCCGGGTTCGGTCTGCACCACGGTCATCTCGACGGCGGTGGGCAGCTCGATGCCGACCGGCTTGCCGTCGTGGAAGCTGACCTCAATGAGCAGGTTGGCGGTGAGGTAGTCGACCGAGTCGCCGAGGGTGTCGCGTTTGAGCGCGGTCTGCTCGTAGGTGGACTGGTCCATGAAGTAGTAGTCGTCGCCGTCGTTGTAGAGGTACTCCATCTTGATGGAGTCGACGTGGACGCGCTCGATGGGGTCGGGCGAGCGGAAGCGCTCCGTGAACATGGCGCCGGTGCGGACATTTTTGAGCTTGGCCTGGATGAAGGCGCGCAGATTGCCGGGGGTGCGGTGTTCGACGGAGAAGACGAGGTGGAGATCGTCCTTGAACTTGATGATCATGCCGGGACGCATCTGGGTGGCGGGGATCGCCATAAGGGAAGGCTCCTGCTTCAGTGTGGGGATGGCGGGCCGCGAAGACGGGCCCAACCCTCCGATTGTAGCGTGGAGCGGCCAGAGCCTCTTCCCTGTAGGTGTAACCGCTAGTTCGCGGGTGTGGCATCAGCCGGCGGCGGGCCGGGGGTGAAGAGCTTATGGAAGAAGCGGCCGAGGGCGTGGATAAGATCGTGCGCGCCGGGGGGCGTGGGCGGCGGCGCGGTGGAGGTGGTCGCAGCCGGGATGCTTGTGTCAGTAAGCGCGGGCGGCGGCGGCTGGCCGGCGCCGTAGCTGAGGGTCTCGGTGACCTGGGTGTGCTTTTCGCCCGGCGGGGCGGCGTTGGCGGAGGCGGGCGGCGCAGCCAGGCCTTCGCTGATGGCGGCCGGGAAGGGATGGGCGGCCTCGGCGGCGTTGCGCGCGGGCGCTGGCGTGGGGCATCCGCAGGGCGAGCGCTCGTTATCGACCACCTCGCGCAGGCTGCCATGCTCGAACAGGACGTGCTGGCCGGGGAGCAGGCGGTAGCTGGCCTGGGAGAAGGCGTCGCTGAGCATGAGCACGGGCGCGCGCGCGCCGGCGTTCTCCACGCAGGTGTCGCCGTCGCGGGTGACGCGCAGGCGGAGGTCGAGCGCGCCTAGCTGCTCGACGGTGAAGCGGATGTCCGGGGTGAGGATGACGTCCTGCACATCGGTCGGCGAGTGGATCTCGAGCGCGCCGCGGTCGAGGCCGAAGAGCAGCGCCTGGCCGGTGCCGGAGTGCAGCAGATGCAGCTGGCTGGTGGCGCAGACCAGCACGTCGCCGCCGCGGGCGAGCTCAATGGCCGCGGGGTGGTCGTAGGCGGTGACGCTGGCGTTCGAGACCAGGCGGGCGCGGCTGCCCTGCACCTCCAGCCCGCCGGTGACCAGCGCGTCGGCGGTCGCGACCACACCCATGGGCTGCGGCGCGGGCGGCTGCTGCGCGCGCGTTGCCATTGCGGGAACGGCCGCGAACAGCGCGGCGGCGAAGGTGAGTTGGCGGGGGAAGGGCCTGCCCATCGAGTGGTACACTCCGTCCATCATCCTACCGGTCTGGTGGATTGGACGCACGAGGTGCAGGGTTTGGGGACGAGCGCGGGCCGTGCAGAGTACATCCAGTTCGGCTGCGGGCTGTGCGTGCCGGCCCAGTGGCGGAACTTCGACGCCGGGCCGGCCTTCCGCCTGCAACGGGCGCTTCCCTTCCTCAAGCCGATGCTGGTGCGCGCCGGCTTCCCGGAGTATCCGCCGGGCATCGAGTACGGCGACGTGATCCTTGGGCTGCCGGTAGCGCCGGGCTCGGCGAGCGCGGTGTACTGCTCGCATGTGCTCGAGCACCTGGCACTCGATGAGTTTCGCGCCACGCTGCGCAATGTGCATAGCTACCTGCGGCCGGCGACTGCGGACGCTCCGGGCGGGACGTTCCGCTTCGTGCTGCCGGACCTGGGCCACCTGATCGGCGAGTACGTGCGGTCGAGCGACGCCGAGGCGGCGAGCAACTTTATGCGCGAGAGCTACCTGGGCGTGGCCTCGCAGGGACGCGGCGCGCGCCGGCTGCTGCGCGCGATCTTCGGGCGCAGCGCCCACCTGTGGATGTGGGACGAAAAGAACATGGCCGCTGAGCTGGCCGCCGCGGGGTTCACGCACATTCGCCGCGCGCAGCTCGGCGACAACCCCGACCCGGCGTTCGCGGCGGTGGAAGACCGCGGGCGGTGGGAGAACTGCCTGGGGATGGAGTGCCGGAGAGGCTAGCAGTTAGCGCTTCGCGGTGAGGAAGTTTGCGATGAGCTGCCGGCCGTGGTCGGTGAGGACGCTTTCGGGGTGGAACTGGACGCCCTCAATGGGCAGGGTACGGTGGCGCAGGCCCATGATCATGCCGGCGTCGCGGCCGGGGTCGGCGGGTGCGACGCGGGCGGAGACCTCGAGCTCGGCGGGCAGCGTGGCCTCCTCCACGATGAGCGAGTGGTAGCGGGTGCAGGTGAGCGGCTGGGGCAGGCCGCGGAAGACGCTGCGGCCGTCGTGGGCGACCAGCGAGGTCTTGCCATGCATGAGGTGCGGGGCGCGGATGACCTCGCCGCCGAAGGCCGCGCCGATGGCCTGGTGGCCGAGGCAGACGCCGAGCGTGGGAATCTGCTGCGGCTGGGGCAGCGCGGCAAGGTGCCGGATGAGCGGGATGAGGATGCCGGCCTCCTGCGGTGTGCAAGGCCCGGGCGAGAGCAAGATGTGGTCCGGCTGCAGCGCGACGATCTCGGCAGGGGTGATCTCGTCGTTGCGCTTGACGATAACTTTCCTGCCCATTTCGCCGATGTACTGGACGAGGTTGTAGGTGAAGGAGTCGTAGTTGTCGAGGACGAAGACCATGAGATTATTCTATTGCTACTGGAACAAAGTCATTGCGAAGACATCTGATAGAACGATACCGGCGCTTTGTAGGTGTGTGGCCTGAATATAGGAGTGAGTGCAGCGGTGGGCTCAACACTGGATATCATCCTTGTAATCTGTATCGTGTTACTTTCCTGCGGCTGCGGCGGAGTGCTGCTGTTCCGGTTTAGCAACTCGTTTCCGCATGGATTGGGGTGGTTAGGCGGATCGTTTGCATCAGGTTGTGTCGGAGCATTTCTGATCCTGTTCCGTAACGGCAAAATGCCGCAAATTCTCAGCTCCGGAATTGCCAATATGCTCATATTGCTGGCATTCGTACTGGGGCATGTGGCCGTTCTTGAGCTGATGCGCGCCAAGTCGCGGTTCTCACCGCTGAGTTTTATATTGCTGGTGTTGTTCGCCCTATCCC
>Ga0116230_10000575_pt1 | contig 32541 bp, 25 predicted proteins | sample S1TSphfallax_3_FD_88678 | JGI IMG/M metagenome (GOLD analysis project Ga0116230, IMG submission 88678) | Host-associated microbial communities from peat moss isolated from Minnesota, USA - S1T2_Fd - Sphagnum fallax MG | ecosystem: Host-associated > Plants > Peat moss > Unclassified | place... | reverse complement strand
TTATTGAAAGAAATTATAAATGTCAATGAAGACATTGACCTTTTCTTCTAGTGGGGGAGAGTGTCACAACCCTACTTTGAAAGAGTGTGAATATGAGACTCACACTCCCGAAATGGGGACTTGGGAATCCTTCTAAACTCTCGAAAGTTTAGAATTCGATTGCAGGGGTTAAAACACCTTGCATTGGGGAGTTCTTTATATCATTGGAAAGTTATCAAAGTGTAGATCTCGAAAATGGGCTTGCACAAGCCATTTGGACATTCGCATCACAAGTTATGGCAAAAAGAATGGCCAACCTAAAAGTCAACAATCTACTCGACCTTGATGCGTGCAAAGGGAGTGCAACACACCGTTGGAAAGCTCTTGACGAGAACTACAAGTTTACTCTAGACCTCATCCCAATTGGAGGTCTGAGTAAAGAGTTATAGTCTCGCAAATTTGCAATAGTCTAAACCGTGGTAGTTTCGGGACTCCTCTTTGGGAGTCCCGGGACAAAAAGCCATTCGGATGTGGGTGCCACGGGGAGGCATAGAGAATAGTATATGGGGGAAGGTGGTGGCTTCCCCCGAGTCCAGGTTGTGGTGAATCTTGTGAGTCCAAAGTTGCTCGTGGCTTGTCTTAACACTAAAGGTGTTCCAGAAATTATACTAACCAACTTGTTGGTTGGTTTAGTGTAGGTTCGAGTAAGTAACTGAACCTTGTCACTCGTCCTAGTCCCATCCTGGAGCTTTAGCACACCCCTCTACCCCTGTTAGTGCTGAAAGCTAAGAGCATGCCCCGAATTCTTCACAATTCCACTATTTGAATAACTTAAACCCATCTTGGGTCTAACTAGGAACTTTGGAGCGCGTCACAATTACTCCCTCAACACACAATTATAGACAACAATATCCACTATGAAAGATGTAGTTGACTACTCACCCAAAGGAGTGGGTGTTGTATATGTTTCAACCACAATTTGTGGTTCAAAATCATAGAGATTAAAACAAAGCAAGGAATTATGCAGTATTTGATTAGTTGTAGGAAATTTCAAGTCCAAAGTTGGTAACCATCCAAATAAAGGATATTATAAGAAGTATACAACGCAGGTTTGTGTATCAGTCTACATCTCTAAATTACTATGAACTAGTGGAAGACTAGGAGGTGGAAGAAAACACCAATATTGATGTGTTTAAGGAGATTGAGGAAAGTTACCTATAATCATTTGAATATGTAAAAGCATAGGTGAATGTGTTAAATGAAGTACCGCAATCATACTCACATCAAGGAAATCCAAAGTTGGATCAAACAAGGTACATAACCAAAATACATTATCAAGAATATGTGGATTTGGAAGTAATAAGATTACTTTCAAGAATCTATGGATTTTGTGAAGGACATGTAATTATTGTCGCAACCTTAGCCTTGGGCTCGCGACTAAAGCAAGGGTTTGCAAGGTTGCAGGCCAAAAGGAAAGTCGAGAGTCCCACAACATACTCCTGGGAGTGTTAAAAGGTGTGAGGGAATGAACCCTCACACCCCAAGGGAGTTCCACTTTGGGGAGTTGGAGTCCCGGTGGATTCCCAAATCTTCAAAGGGCAATTGCAAGGGTCAAAAATCAATAGCTTGAAGAGTTCTTTATATCAATGGAAAGCTCTTGGAACGCAAATATCTAAAATGGGCTCCCATTGCCCATTTGGACATCTGAAACACAAGTTATGGCCAAAAGAAAGGTCGGGAGTCAAATTGGCAATTTGACTCCCCACCACTAAAAGTCGGGAATCGACTTGATTTCCGTGCGTTCAGATGGCGTGCAACATACCGTTGGAAAGCTCTTGACAAGGGCTAAAAATTTTCTTTATTCCTCATCTCAATCAGAGGTCTACACAAAAAGTTATGGCGCCCCAAAGTTGCGGGAGTCCCAACCTTGGTCATTTCGGGACTCCCATTTGGGAGTCCTGGGACAAAAAGTCATTTGGATGTGGGCCCCACGGAGAGGTGCAGAGTATATTATAAGGGGGAAGGTGGTGGCTTCCCCCAAGTCTGGGTCGTGGTGAGTCTTGTGTGTCGATGTTACCCGTGGTTTGTCTTAACACTAAAGGTGTTCCAACTATGCATTAACCACCTTGCATTGGTTTTGTGCAGATTCGTGTGAGTGAATGAAGCTTGTCAACTCTCCCTAGTCCCATCTCGGAGCTCTAGCATGCCCCTCTACCCCTCCAAAGTGCTATGAGCCGAGGAATGTGCCCCGACTCCTTACTCTTCCGTTGTTTTCTGTTTGGGACTCACATTTGAGTCCCTCAAGGAGTTGGGAGTGCGTCAATGAATCCCATAATAGACCATAAATGCACATTTTATGGATTCAAACTAATGCCATACTTTTTACATTTTTGAAACCACTTTTTAATCTAAAAAAAAAGAGTGGACATGTCATTAAAAATAATAAAATCATCAAATAATATCTTCATGAATACATCAATGTATTCATGAAAAGCTTTGGTGATTACCTTTTGATAGGTGGGTGGTTCTAACTTATAAATAGTTAGTTAATTTCAACATGCATTCATAGTACTTCAACACATGCGATGGTTTGTTGTTGTATGTTTTGCAATTGCATATAGACCTTTACATCATTCTTCACAATTCTGAATTGCTTGCAAAATGTTTACTCCAACTTTTCAAAAGTGTAATTTGGATAGCTTATAATAAAGTTTTCACCCCATTCACAAATATTATCTTTGAAAGTAAAACTAAACATGTTGATGATGTTAATTTCCATTGTTTCACCATTAGCTTTAATGGCCTTTTTGAACACTCTAATGTGGGCATCCAAATCACTGTCTTTGACATAGGTTGGATATTGTAGCTTCTTATATGGCAGCTTGGTTGTTGGTTCTAGTATAGGTTATACAATAGGTGGTTGATACCATGGTGGTATAAACATACATGAATCAGGTGTTGGCCATTTGAACGATTAAACAAGTGGATTAAAGGGTGATCTTCCGAGTAGATCTCCTCTATGTGAACTTCCTCCATGTGAGTCTTTAGGTTGTCCTCCATCTGCTGGTTGGTGAACAAAACCTCTAAGTACATAAGTTGGAAAATTACTATTAACATGTATAGTGGTTAGTAGTGGTGTAGTAACAGGTTGTTACACCAATACTAACTAGTTGTTGGGTTTATCCTTGTTGTTCATTGGTTGAACCACTATGGGAAATTGATTTTTAATAGAATGTGGCGTATGTGTTGGTGTACAACAAGTTGTTTAGGTATTGGGTACACATACCTGGGTACATAACTTATATAATGCCTAAAGATTGAAGGATCAAATTTTTTTGTTCCAGTTGGGTATATTCAATATAAACTATGATTTAAAGGTACAAAAGGGGGTATGACATTATACCACATTAGGTATGTTGAAATAAGTAACATGTTGGTTTTGCTTAATACGATTAGTGTAATAGGTTGTGACTGGGTTGTCTGATAGTTAACATGTATTACCATATGACCTATACTAGGATTCATGGCTTGAGTTCTTGATATAAACATATTGGGTACTGCTATTGTAGTGGTTGGAAGAACAAGTTGATGCACATTCATCACCTCCTCCCTTAATAATTGCCTTAGTCTATCATCAACAAATGGGCAATGGTTGAATAGGTGTCCCACCTATTGACAATATGAAGAGGTTACAGTTCCAGCACCTTGGTTTCTTCATGAAATCGGTCTATGGTGTGGAACTTGTGATCTTTCACTTTGACCATGTACTGATCTCACTAGCTAAGTGCCTTGTCGGTATGTGGCTTCTTGTCGAACAATCGTTGGTCTTGCTTGGGGTTCAACATGTTTTTAATTTGGTATGGAAACTAATTGATTAGAAGGTTTTCAATCGATGTGACAAAACTGCTCCAACCTATTAAGTAGTTGAAGTCATTCCCCTTTCGAATTAATGGGTACCAAATTGATATTGGTATCAAGTGGTTGGTTTTGAAAACTAATAGATGTTGTAATTGGTGTAAGTGCATTGGTTATGGATAAATAATAACACGGGGTTGCAGATTGCCATGGTTGTTTTACAAAAACAACTTCATCAAATGATTGAACAAGCTCATGATTATCATCATGATGAACATTCATTGCATGTGGTTAGGTTGATGTGTGTTTCCCATTAATTGCACTTGTTGTTCATCTTATTCTTGTGAAGGTTTTGGAATAGATTGATGTGTAACATGTTTTAGTTGTTTTCTAAAACTTCTAATACCTACTCTTAACATTCTTTGAAATTAACACATTATAGGAAAGCCTTTGCATTTTTTTGAACATAAAATTAAAGCAACACTTCCTAGTATTCAAAAATTTGTAGAAATTTTCTTTTTATAGTTTGGGCGCTAGTTTCCTTAAAAAAAAATTGCACTAATCTCACCCTATTTTTTAATGCTTCAAATGAAAACAATAAACAACTTGAATCCTAAATATTACACACCAAAAAAACCTTATACAAATCATCATTTCAAGCATGATTACTTCTCAACATAATTTACTTACACTATTGAATCTAACTAGAAACTCTAAGTGTGTTTTTTTTTGAATTCCAATCCACTACATGGTCACCAAATGTTAATAGGTTTTATTTTGTTCCTATTAAGTTTTCAACTTCTAATTTTTCCAGCCATAGGTTCTTAAAAGAGCAAATGAATATAATTAAACTATCAAAACAAAAATTATCTACAATTCCTAACTAATATGTACTTATTTTGAAAATAACTTCAAAAAAGTTGGTTGAAAGAAAATGCTTCATGTTTCAAATGAAAAAGAAACACAAAAATTTCAATAGAATCACGAGCCTCCTTCTCAAACAAATATGTCTTCTTAATTTTATACTAGCTAATTCAAAAATTAAGTAGTCACAATTAACTATTTAAACAATCATTGAACGGTATTTAAACTAATAATCCAAAATTTCAAAAACACCTACACCATGTTTCACTACTTGTTTTATCATATGTTTAATAGACTACCAGTTGACTATCTTGTTAACCTATCTACTAACCTAGTATAATATTACTTGTCAAGTTTAATAATTGGTTAGGTTAATATCATAGATTAGGTTGAATAATTGGTTAGATCATGTGTTAGGTTTAACAACATGCCTAAATTTATAACCTATTAGGTCACATTTTACTAAACATGGGTAATAATGTAGTATTTGATAACATAATTTATAAAATGGGTACTTTGATTAGTCACAATTGTCAATGGACATCCAAATATTGTAAGGATATGTTCGTACAAAAACTTAGAAGTTACTACAACAATGTAGGTGTGAAGTGTTTGTGCTTCCACCCATTTTGTTGCATAGTCAATGGCCACTAAAATGTATTGGTTACATGATAGTCTATTTGTAGGTTTAACACATCCAATCAAATCCAATCCCCATTTTTGAAATGGTTCTTCAAGTAAAGTGGTAACTAGTTTTTCCAAATTGTGTGTCAACAAGTTGTTCTTTGACATTGATCACATGTTCAACAATAGTTGTGAACATTTCAGTTCATCATTGCCACCAATACTTGGGAACCAAGATCTTCTTCATAATGATATCTAAAAAAAGTGGCTTCCTACAACTCCTTCATGTAGATATTGCAAGACTACGGGTACCTGTTTTAGTTGTAAGATTCGACAAAACCTATTGTCTTGTCCAAATATATATAGTACTCCCTCTTGAAACACAAATGGTTTAGTTTTCTAAGATAAGTATTGTCTTTGAGATGTAATAAACCTTTCTAGCATCATTCCTTCTAATAAGTACTCATAAACATTCGGGTTATAATGTGAACATGTGAGCATCACATGTTTGATAAGGTGTTCCAATAGGTTTAGACTAGTTGGGTAACCAACTTAATGGATTTGCCATTAGGTGTGACCTACTAGGTTTATAAACAATCTTAAAATCATACTCTAAGAATAATAAAAACCATTTAGTTAACTTGCCAAAAACTTGTGGCTTGTTAACTAAATATATTAAGACCATATGATCAACATAGAATGTAAACTTGTTATATAACAGGTAATGTTTGAATTTGTGTAAGGCATAAAACATAGTTACAAAAAACCTCAAAAACAAAATTAGGTTTACTCAAACCAAAACCAATTCCATACCACCTCAAAATGGCAAATTAGAGTATGACTAGGCCTTTAGGAATCATCAGAAATTTGAAGATTCACATACATGGTATACCATATGTAACCACATTTATTGTTTTGCAAAACAATGTGGTAGATTGTAGCTATTCCATGTTACTGGGAAGACCATGGCTCAAAAATGCAAAGGTTACACACGATTGGGGAAACAATGTCATTATTGTTCAAGGTAATGGAATAGTGAAAACAATATCAATTAATAAGAAATTGGGAGTAAAAACTAGAAGGCTTCAAGTACTTATTTGTTATGACTTATTGGAAGGGCTAACATATGAAGAAGAAGATCTAATCTTTGAAATAGAACCAAAGTTATTCTCAATTGGTATAATCATTATCTCAAATGATACAATTTCATTGTTGAGTATTGGATTATCGAAAATCATAATCAATGAAAAATATGACCTAGAGTAAGAAACATCTAATCAAGGAACAACATAAATGGTGCCTTGAGCAACAAAACCAAAAGACTTTATGTTAGACCGGAAATATCATTGGAAGGTAAGGTTTATCAAAAAACCTATATCATCATATCCAAGTTGATATTGAAGTGGATGAAACATCGGCTAATATATAGGTACATAATCTTTAGATAGCAAGTTGGACTTTGATTAAAGAACAACTTATTAAGTTGAATCTTGGCATATAGACAAATCCATAATGCATAAAGGTCAATGCACAATTGACAAAGGAGAAAATTAAGGAGCTTCATATGTTGTTCAAGGAGTTTAAAAATTGTTTGCTTGGACTTATAAGGATCTAAAAAACACGCTTCCAAAATTGGCTCAACATATAATTGAATTAAATACCTCAATACCACCAACACATCGAGCAAGGTATAGATTGAACCTTAACTATGTTATAACTATCAAACATGTTATTGAAAAACTATTAGCAGTAGGATTCATTCAATTGGTAGAAGAGGCTACATGGTTATCACCTATTGTGGTAGTGCCTAAAAAGAACAAAATATTGAAAGTTTGTGTACATTTTAGAAAGTTTAATAAGGCAACCGAAAAAAATCCTTATTCTTTACTATTTTCTTATGAAGTAATGAACATTATAATGGGGTATGAAACATGTTCATTTTTAGATGGATATTCAAGATACCTTTAGATGTTTAAAGCCCCTGAAGATAAATACAAAACAACTTTTGTAAAAGACTGGGGAACTTTTGTTTGGATGGTGATGCCATTTGGTGTTAAAAATGGGCCACCAACTTTCGAAAGAGTAGACAACAAAGTTGTTAAAGAGTATTTAAACCAGTTCATGAAGATAATTCTAGATGATTTCATGGTTTATAGTGATATGGAGAATCATTTCATGAAGTTCAGACTTTGCTTTCAAAAATGTAGAAAATATAAAATTAGTCTTAACCCTTAAAAATGTGCCTTTATGGTATTTTTAGGACTGAATTTTTTAGGGTTCATAGTTTCCAAAGAAGGAAAAATACTAGACCTTAAAAACATTCAGGCAATAGTGAATATGCTAGTATCTACAAATCCACAACATATTCATGTCTTTAATGGTATGGCTTAGTTTTATAAATGTTTCATCAAGAACTTTACCTTCATCATGTCACCAATCACAAAGTTAATAAGGAAAACAAAACCCTTTATCTATACCATAAAATGTTAAGAAGCTTGGGATCAAATCAAGTAGAAATACATGGAAACATTAATTTTTATACCTCCAAATTGGTAGTTGGAGTTTCATGTGCACACAAATGCATCACTATTGGTAGTAGTTGTAATGTTGGCACAAAATCCAACTAGTAAGTATGACCAGCTTATAGTATATGCCTTTAGACTACTAAATAAAGCAAAACATAATTGTATTACTACATAAAGAAAAGCCTTAGCAATGGCTTTTGCTTTGCATAAGTTTAGACTTTTTTGTTGTGAAATAAATTTGTCTTTTATGTCAACCACATGGCTTTGGTATATTTGGTTAATAAACCACAAGTGTCTAAAAGGAAAGCCTGATGGCTGTTATTTTTGGACTATGAATTCATAGTAGTTTATAAGCTTGGTAGAACACATGTGGTACCTAATGTTTTATTTGAATTGCCAAATAATTCAAAACCATTGGGAGTTCCAAATCAGATTATGGATGCATCATTATTTTTTGTAGAACCTATATGGATGTAAGAAGTATGAAGTTATTTAGAAATAAGTCAGATGCCAAAAACTCTGAACTTAACTAAAAAACAAAAGTTGGCCAAAAAGGCAGAAACCTTTATCTTGAAAGAAGGAACAATGTATAAAGTGGGACAAGACAACAAAATGTGCAAATGTTTAACCACCTCATAAGCACAAATTGTTCTGAAAGAACTACATGAAGGAGTGGCAAGAGGACATTTTATTACAAATTTATCGCAAAATAATTTTTGGATGCAAGATATTGGTGGCCAACTCTATATAAGGATACTCATGAATTTTGTAAAAGATGTGATAGGTTTTAGAAAATTAGAGGACTAAAAACAAAAAGTTTGGCCAAGTTGGTAATAACACTTCCAGAGGAACCTTTTATAAAATGGGGTTTAGATTTTATAGGTCCAATTAAACTAGTAAGACGACTAGCAAAAAACAAATCTATTTTGGTAGCTACAGATTATGCAACTAAGTGGGTAGAGCCAAAGGCATTTAGAACTAATATTATAGTAATTACAACTAGATTTTTATATGAATATATTCTGACCAAATTTTGATGTCCTTTGACCATAGTTACATATCAAGAAGTACGTTTCATCAACGATACGATAAAACATCTAACATATTAGTTTATGTTAAAGCATGTTATTTCAAATACTTATTATCCACAACAAAATGGACGAGCATAGTCTATTAACAAAGTCATTGGTAGATTATTGACCAAGTTAATCAATGAAAAAAATTAAAATGGGATGAATATTTGTCCACAATTTTGTTTTCATATAGGAATACTTGTAAGGTGGCAATAGGATATTCACCTTACCAATTAATCTATGGTTTGCATCCTCTAATGCCAACATAATATGTTTTATTGGTTATTAGAGGGGACCACAAAGATGCAAAACCAACCAAAATACTAATTGCCATAATTACAGAATTGGAGAAGTTACAAGAGAACAAACTGGAGGCTCATAACAATGTTGGAACAAACCAATGGAGCATATTTTTGTGGAATCAACAAAAACACATTGAGAAAAAATTCCAGTTTGGAGATTATGTTTTTTTATTTCCCAAGGGAGAAAAGGCACGCTTGGGCAAATTCAAAAAAGATGGTTTGGTCCATTTAAGGTACAATATTTCTTATCCAATAATATCGTTCTTCTTGTATATGTTAACAATTTTGAACTAAAGTTAATATTGGTCAATGTTAACAAGTTGAAACCATACAAATATGTGGATCAGGCATTGAAGGGGATTATGAATTTAGGAAATCAGATGTTCTCAAAGTCCATAAATTTTAAACCACACGGAAGAGAAATCTGATGAATATTTCAAAAATTAGATAACAACAAAGATCATTGGTACTAAATAGATAGTAACATCATAAAAAACCTCAATAAATTAGATTAATCAATAGGTTACGATAATAATCATAGTACATAATTACACATTTTCATAACCATTGGATTATAAGACAAATAGGTTTGTTACATTAGAACAAAACTCTGTCGATTTGATGATGACTCACCATGGAATAGAATTTATTTCTAATGTAAACAACACCGAATCATTAGTTTTAAAGCTATCAATAGAACAACTTAGTGCCATGTTTACAAAGTTGTTAGGCTAGTAGACATTAACTATAGCCCATATTGCTATTAGTATGAACCTAAATAGATGAAAACATGTGTCAAAAAACAAGAAAAAGGACAAATCACTAAGACACTAACCTTAAAGCAAAAAATGAAACATCCTTCCCAAAACAAGATGATTGCATTTCAAAAGGTAGCAAACAAAAAAACACCTCTTCATTTTTATTTTTTGTAAACAAATTTTTATCATTTTTTGTCCCCAAAGTGAGTACAAATTTAAATTTTATTGAGAAATTACAAAGACAATCTAAAGAGAAATTATAGAAGTTGATAACAACATAATTTTACAAATATTTTCCCTTTGCAATTTAGGTCTCTAAAAAGAGGTTTACCATTTCCTTCTCCTATTTATTCTTCTTCTTCTTCTTCTCAAAGATCTTTTCTATTTTTTAAGTTTGAGAAAGCTTTTGAAGCAATTAGAAAAAATGATAAAGATTGCAAAGAATATTTGAGGAGATACAATTTTAAGAAGCCTAGAAAAGAGGCAAGTATAAGTGAGTAAGTTGGTCCAATTTCCATTTTTTATTTTGAAGAGGAAAAGCAAAAAGACAAATTGTTACAACATCAAGAAGTGCCATCACAACAAGAGGAGCCTATGTAGGAGTAGACCCTAAAAAAAGTTCACATTCCAAACAAGAAGTGTATTAAGAGAATAAATCAACAAGAAATGATTACAAATTTGCAAGGGAGAGAAGGTGCAGACTCACCAAGATGATGAAGTTAGGTACATTTTTATTCCTACAAAGCATAATTATAATAACAATTTGAAGAATATTTTTCTTTCGACAAATTTTGGAAAGGAAGAGATAACATGGGTGAATAAAACTAGATTAGTAGGTTTGTTTGAGGTTGAATGGAAGCCTCCTTGTCGCAACATTTTGGTTGAATTTTTGAGCAGTTGGAAATTAGATTATGAACATAATAGAATCAAAGTTATGATGGGAGAAGAATAAAGAATTATAAACATAAATTTTTTGGCATAAGCTTTTAAAAATTGCCATATAAAAAAGACAGAAGCAGACCATGCATAAATGTCAAATGCTAAAGTAGCATTAACAGACATAACTCATGCAATCCTAGATAATTACAACGTTGATGAAGGGTGGGTTGTAAAGAAGACGAGGTTAAAGTATGTCAATAGAATTACTATAATTTTTCCCATTATCTATCAAAAAAATAAGGTGCACTATTTTAACAATAAATCTGCCATGATGATCTCCAAAGCAAATAATGGAGAATCTATCAATTGGGTTGCAATTATGTATTCTCAATTGGTCAAAGAGTTGATTAAATGGGAAAAGTGTCAAAAGAACATGATTGAGGGAGCATTAAAAAAAAAGCCAAAAAAGGATGTATGCCATTCTACTATTGTCCTAGAAGTTTTGTTTCAAAAATGGTTTCCACTTCAAGGAATGGTACCATGAGAGAAAAAGTAGACAAAGCAACCATAGGAGGTCAAGAGGAGGAAGGAGACTCTAAGGGAGAAGTTTATAAAAAATAAAAGACCTCTGAACCTTACATATATTTCTCCTTAAAAGGAGAAACAACCAAAGACAAGGAAAACTAAAAGAGTAGTTTTGATGTCCCAATTTGATGATGATGAGGAGAGGGAGACTTTGTTGAAGAGGCAGAGAAAATAAGAGGATACTACAATGAGGGGCAATGTAAATCCTCAACAAGTAGTAAAGTTGTCAACAATAGCAACATCAGAGACAAAAGGAGAAATCAATATCTTTTAAGTCTGATCCAAGACCATAGATCTTTCCCAAGCAAGAGCAAATATCAAGTGGGCAGGAGCATTAGAGATGGCCTAAGAGGGAGCCAAAATCTCAAGCCCAACAAGTAGTAGAAGAATAAATACATGACCTAGACTTAAATCCATAAGAAGTACAACAATATGTTCTAGTACCACAAAATAATGAAGGTATGTTATTGTCAAAACCAAATTTTGCAATAACAACAAATATATTTGGAGAAATTTGGATTACACACAAAAGTCTAAGTTTTTTCAGTTACAAGTTTTAGAGGTCATACTCCTAGGTTTCATACACTAAGGTTTGTGCTAGGGCTAGAAACAGACTTGGATGAACATAAGAGAGCTACTAGTATGTTTCAATAAGTAGTATAGTATAGTGTACAAATGACCAATATTTCGCTTAGATTTTTTGATTTGTAAATTTAGAAAAAGTAGATCATAGAGGAGATGGACAAATCTATTTAGAATCTACAAGGGGCTTTAAAGAAGGAGCAAGAACTCAAAGTAGAGTTGCAAGTTAGGAAGAATGAGAATAGTGAAGTATTAGGAGAACTATAAACAACTAACCAAAAGATTAACAACATGGAGAACCACAACAAAGATATGGAGAACATCATAGTAGAAAGGGATCCTTTACAAGAAACTCTGAAGCAAACAAATGCCAATTATTGGAAGTTGAAGACAAAGAAAGATTCTCTACTTGTGGAACACAATATACTTTAAAGAGATTATAGGAATACGGAGGAGACTTTCTTGAAGTAGTAGAAGGAGCTAGAGACCCTAAGAGCAAACATTAGTAATGTATATCAAGCTAAAAATGAGATACAAAGGCAATTTGACCATAAGTAGGCATAGATGGACAATTTGCAAAGGCATATGGCTTTTAATGAAAAGTTGTAAAAACTTTTGGATGAGGCCTAAGGAATCAAGCCTTTCAATTATAACAATTTCTTTAAAGAAAACAATGAACTCATGAAGCATTGACGCACTCCCAACTCCTTGAAAGACTCAAATGTGAGTCCAAGTAGAAAACAACGGAAGAAGGAGGAGTTGGGGCACGCTCCCTAGCTCACAACACTTTGAGGGGTAGAGGGGTGTGTTGGACCTTTGGGATGGGACTAGGAAGAGTTGACAAGCTTCACTCATTCACACGGGCTTGCACAAAACCCACATAAGGTGGTTAGTGTGTAGTCGGAGCACTTTTTGTGCTAGGACAAGCCACGAGCAACATGAACACACAAGACTCACCACAGCTTGGACTTAGGAGAAGCCACCACCTTCCCCTTTATAGTATACTTTGCACCTCTTCACGGCACCCACATCCAAATGGCTTTTTGTCCCATGACTCCCACGCGGGAGTTCCGAAATCGCCCAAGTTGAGACTCCCGCAACTTTGGAGCCCCATAACTTTGCGAGCAGACCTCGGATCAAGATGTGGTTTAAAGCAAAATTGTAGCCCTCGTTGAGAGCTTTTCAACGGTATGTTGCACGCCATCTGAACTCATGGAAATCAGGTCGATTCCCGACTTTTTCTGGTCAGGAGTCAAACTAGCAATTTGATTCCCGACCCTTCTTTTGGCCATAACTTGTGTTTTAGATGTCCAAATGAGTAATGCGAGCCCATTTTAAACATCTAAGTTCCAAAAGCTTTCCAATGATATAAAGAACGCCACAAGCCATTAAGTTTTGACTCTTGAAATCATTTTCTGAAGTTTCGAAAGTCCACCGGGATTCCATCTCCCAAAGTGGGAGTTGCCTTGGGAGTGTGAGGGTTCATTCCCTCACACTTTCCTACACTCCTAGGAGTATGTGATGTGACTCCCAAACTTTCTCTTGGCCCGCACCCTTACAACCCCTTTGCCTTGGTTGCGAGCCCAAAGCTAGGGTTGCGACAAGCATCATACTTTTCTTTAAGTAAAATTCAAGGCATTGATAATGGAGGAAAATATGTAAATCTATGGTGGGATCAAATGTAGGATATAGTCCAAAAATATATTAGAAAGGTTTATAGAAGGCATGAGAAAAATGAAAGGTTATACATGCATAGGATATCTTAAATGGAAAAGGTCGTACCATCATTTTAGTATGAACCTTTTGTCTTCATTCCAAAACCATAAACCTCATATGAAGAAGAAGGAAGAGAAAATATGAATGGTGTAGGACCATCAAGCACAAGAATAAAAGAGGAGTAACTAGCAGACCTTAGAGGAGGCTAGAATTATGATACATGCATTAGAACAAACTCTATAACCAATAGAATCTTTTTTATAAGAGGTTAATTATCAAGAGTATGCATTTGCAACCATAGAAATAGGAGAGCATATACGATCTAAAAAACACAAAACTCAAGAAATTCAACGAGATTAGATTGAGCTAACATTAGAGTTGCAACAACAAGAGCAAACTTAGATTACATCAAAGCTACAACAACAAAAACATATTCATATTACATTAGATATACAATCACATCAATAACTACAAGTTGCATCAAAGCTACAACAACAAGAGTAGATTCAAATTACATTATTTTTGTAGTCACAACATCAATCACAAGTCATATCAAAGTTGTAGTCACAAGAATAGACAACAACACATCATCAAACAACTACACAAGTGTCAACATAAGCACAATCAAAATAACAACATATTTTGTATATAATAAGGAATCGACCATTGGTTCAATTTGAAGTATAGCATGTATAGATAGATCATATTTGTATTCCTACGGATATTTTCCTTTCGAGCCACACTAATACTAATACTCCTATTGTGACTATTAATATAAAAGTAAGAATGGACAAAATAATCCAAATAAAACTAAAAAATTCTTTCGGGAAAGGTTCTCTAACTATCGTGGGAGCTCATCACATGTATTCTATGCCTCCTTATCCATATTGTAGTACAACAATATTAATATTAAATTTCTGCTTCATAGGATTAGAAACAACATCAAATTTAACTTTCTTAACATATCTTGATCTAGAATTATGGGACATAATTCAAAGTATGGGTGGGGTAATGTTAAGGGAGTGATTATTCATTGTAATAGTTAATTAGTATATTTTACCTACTTGGTTATTCTTTTAGGAATTACTAACTAATTTACATAGTTTTTCTCACCATTTGAATATAACATAAGATTTTTTTCTTTTTTTATGATTATCTTTTGGGAATAAAAATAGAGGGATTCATTATAAAACATTGAGTTTTGATGGAGTATGAAACAAGAGTGATTTTTTTAATTTAAAAACTTCAATTCCATAGCCAAATTTGTTGTTTCAATGTATTCTCATACTTTCATGATTGGATTTAAATTCTAAGACTAGACGAGTAGATTTTATTAATATTGGTTTAATGACATGTTTTAGTCAAGATTTAACTCATAATATATGATAGGAATTTTTTATTTACCATTTTTATTATTTTGAAGAATAATTTACATTTTCCTTTATTCTTAAACAAAATTTCCCTTTCTTTCTTCTATGTACCCATAATGCATCACACAACATCCATTTTTCAATTAAAGCATTGATGTTACTTTGTTAATTCTCTACAATCTAATTGTTTAATAATATGATATGTTTTGTAAACATTTTCAATTCACAACAATCTGAAAACATACTAGGATGGGGAGCCATCATCTATATTTTGTTAATTTGGATGCATCTATAATCAATGATTTATGTTGAATGCACCATGTTTTCATATTCCCATGTAAATTTTGTATGATTAATGCTTGAACATTAAATGGTAGTTCGCAAAAAATTTCCATAAAACTCGCCCATGTTTCTTCTTCTAGCACTCTCTGGGGTGTATAAATATATGCCTTGTAGACCATCCAAAATAATTTAATCAACGTAAACTTTCTTGAACCATGTTTACAATAATGACCTCTTAATTTTTCTTCTACATGAGTGATTGTAGACATTATTCACCGTTGTTCATGCCAACCTTGATAAACATTATTATAATAACTTAGTATTAATTTTGATTTTGCCATACATTGCTCATAATAAGTGAAGAAATTTGAATACATAATTATGTATTATGTTTTTTCTATAGTCATTTAAAAATGAATTACCCCTTCTTTCCTAAACTGATATATCCCATACAAATCTTTAATTCCACATGGAAAACAAACTATTAAAATGTGCAAATAACAAAACCTGAAATCAACTTCATATACCTCTACATAAGTTTTTTCTTTCATTTATAGTAATAATAGTGGTAATTTTCTTTCATCAATGATTATTTTTTAAGTAGTAAGATTCATTTCCACAACTATATGTTGTACATTCCTTTGTCCATCTACTCCATAATTGTAACAAATCAAGAAGTATCCAACTTTCATTAATGCATTAGTATTTGGTTTTAAATATCATTTTTCATCTCTCATACCACAATATGATTAGTCATTGTCACTTTGTCCACTCTTGTTAAGAGAAAAACACATAAGTTATTACTAGTAACCATTTTCTGTATTGATACGATTTTGCACTATCAATGTATAAAATAGAATTTTGTAATGACTAGAAAATTTTTGTTCATGTAATTTTTGTAAAATTGATTCCTAGATACCTATCAATAATAATTAAAACCTATCAACAAATTGCCTTTTGTGGACATGATCTCGAGGTATATAAATATGCTCGAAGTGTCTACCCATATGTACAATGATTTCTAAGCATCTATTTTGCTTCCTATGGGTAATGTAAGTTTTTCCCAAGGAACAAGAATAAAACCTTTTTATCATGTTTCCATACCATTATTTGAGTACGAATAAAGTATTGTTTTGGACACATCTTTCTTACATGGTATTGTTACAAATTGCACATTTGAAAAGTTGGAGCCAACGTTTCATAAACGATTCAAAACTTTGAAGAACGATGAAGAGGTCTACATGCAATTGCAAAACATTCAACAACAAACCACTAAATGTGTTGAGGTTTACTATGATTCATTGAAAGTAACAAATTGTCTACAAGTTAAGATAACAAATGTTTTCCTCACCATTTTTTTTGGAGCAAGTTTAGATTACCTTACCTTAGATTAGCAACAATAGGTATGAAATGAGATAACTTGATTGAACACAAGGAAGCCATTATAATATGTGAAGAAAGTGAACTTGTTAGTTTGAGTTATAATTAATGCTCTATTAACCAACTAGAGGCTAATTTAATAATTAAACTAATAGTACCTATTACTACCGCCAAATCAGTATAAACCTATATCCAATGTGGTAAAATAAATCATACACTTAAAACCTATCATAATAATAAAAAAAGGTACCAATGGTACTAATTGCCATAATCAAGTTTATAAAACCTATAGTAAAGACTAAAACACAACTTGCTAAATTGGTTAAAGTACCTATTTGATACCCCTATATTATATGTTCCAATGCTTAGCATAGATCTGGATAATGTCCCAAAAAGACTAAAGTGTATAACATGTTTAAAACTAAACCTGTTAATTCCAATGTTGCAACAACACCTAAACTGCCTAAACCGGATAATGTACCAATAAATGTGGTACATGTTATTACTATTCATAATCAACAACCATAATAAGTGTTGAAAGAAAGGGAATCATTTAAAGCCAAAGGAGTCAAAGATTGGCAATGAAAAGAATGTCTATGGGATTCATTCATTGAAATTGTAAGACAACTACAACGCGATGAAAATGATAAACACCCCACTATAAGCAATGAAGAGCCACTACAAAGTAATAGGGTTGGTTGCTTGATAATTCCACTACAACCCAACCAATTGAAAATAATCAAACTGGCGAGGCAATACAACAAACTTTAACTTCAAAACAGGTTATAACAAATAAGACTTTGAAAGACATTTTGAAGGACATTAGCAAGCAAGTCTTAGAGACCAAGTATATATTGAACCAAGGGACAATTGTTGCGAGTAACATTTGATATTAAATTCTACCTATTTATCTCGGTACCATCAAAACTTTTATAAAAAAAACTAATAGTTCCTTTAGTTACCATTGATCATTAGATGGCAATGATTTAGGTTCAAGTAGGAAAGAATTTTATAGAATATGTACTTCTAGATGATGGTTTTGGAGATAATATCATCACTAAAAAATTAAGAGTGCAGTTAGGTTTGTCGAAACCAAAACCAACACCTTACAACCTACACATGGTTGATCAAACTATCGTTAAACCTTTAGGTCTAATCAAAGATCTTAAGATTCTTGTCCATGGAATTCCTTATATAATAGCTTTTATTATAATATATAGTAGTGTGTTAGACCTCTAGCTATTATATGTTGTTAGGTCATCTTTAATTAAAGGATGCTAGAGTATTTCATGATTGGGGCAACACTATCACCATGCAAGGAATCAAAACTATACATGTTACCAACAAACTTGGAGCACCAACTATGTGACTAGAGGTGTTACTTTATTATGATTTCCATTCTGAAATATATGACGAGGAAGAGGACTTAAAGTTTACTATAAAATTAAAATTGTTTTCAATAGGAACCATAGTTGTCCTTACGCCAATCATGTTAGAGCAACATGTGAATTTGATTCCATCAATAGGTTTGAACTTAGTTGAACATGTATTTATACATGTTGGATCAATATTTGTACTACTTGTTTGTTTGATATACATGTTGAACTAGTATCTATACTACTTGTTTAAATAGTTATACCCCTTGACACTTTCAAACAACATTTGCCAAAGATTTTCATTTAACTTAAAGTAGGAAAAATGGTGATTAACGAGACACTTGCTTGTGTATGAGTTCAAAATCTTCACATTGCTAGCTTAATAATCACAAAAGAAGAGCAATTGACCAAAATCAACTTGGGTTTTGAAAAAAAACTATAATAGGTTAAAATCAACATTGATTTACAACTTGTTATCAATTTCAATTAGTTGAATTGTTGAAGGAGTTCAAAGACATTTTTGTGCGGACTTACAAACATTTGAAGGGCATATCACCAGAGATAGTTCAATGTCATATTGAGTTATACACATCGATACCACGCACTCATCATGCAAGGTACCGATTGAATCCTAACTATGCATTCATTGTCAAACAAGATATTAACACATTACTTGTTACAAGTTTTACTAAACCTATTGAAGAAACTACTTGATTATCACCTATAGTGGTTGTGTCTAAGAAGAACGAAAAATTGAAGATATGTGTGAACTTTATGAAGTTTAATGTTACCACAAATAATGATCCATACTTGTTGCCTTTTATTGATGAGGTTATCGATATTGTAGCTGGACATGAGGTTTATACATTCATAGATGGTTTTTTTGGATAACATCATATTTCCATAGGATTGAAAGACCAGTATAAGATTGCCTTTATTAATGATTGGGTGGGTTTTGTATGGGTTGTAATGCCTTTTGGAATAAAAAATGGACCACCCAGCTATTGGAAGGTAGTCATAAAAGCTTTCCATGAGTGCACTAATGTATTCATGAATATCTTTTTAGATGATTTTATTGTTTTCAATAACATGTCCACTCATTTAGATAAACTTTTAAAATGTTATATAAAATGTAAAAAGTATGGCATTAGTCTAAATCTAGATAAATGTGCATTCATGGTCTACTTTGGAACTATTATAGCATTCATATTTGCAAAGAGGGGAAGACATTTGATCTTAAGAAAATAGAGGCCTTAGTCAAAATGCCAATACCCAAAACACCCAAGGAGATTCAATCATTCAATGGAATGGCACATTTTTTTTTTATGCTTCATTCAAAATTTTGCCCATGTTATGGCATTAATTACCGAGTTACTCAAAAAATCTAAAATATTTGAATGGACTACTACATGTTTAATTGCTTGGGAAGACTTCAAGAATTGACACATTCAAGCTCCATACTCATTAGTCCCAACTGGGAACTAGAACTTCATGTTCATAATGATGCATCTCAACTAACAATAGGGGCAATACTAGCCCAAAACCCAATAGGTAAAATTTATGTTGTTTGCAATTGCTTTTCCATCTAACAAAACATCGTTAACAATGTTCTTCCCAACTTATACTTGGATAATTGCCATATGGTTATCTACCTCTAAAGTTGTAGTGTCTATTTCAAATTGTGTCTCAACCACTATGGCTACACTAGGCTTTAATATCACTTTAATAGCTATATTGGGGTTTTCTGGCTTTAGTTTTTGCCACATATATTTCTTAAAATTAGGTGTTATCTTCAACAATTAACCTAACCTCAAAGTATAGGTGGTTTTTAGCATATGTTTATTGATATCTTGGAATATTTGTTCAATATACATAACTTTGTTGCTAGGAATAGTAGACACTGCAACAAAAGGTGTCCCTATACACTAAGTGATTTTATTGGATTTTGAGTGAATTCATTAGTTGTAATGAATGGAGACCAGTGAAGAAGTAGTGAATTCACTGGTTTAGTGAATGGGGACTAGTGAACTACACCCACATTTTGTAGTAGTGAAACAAAATTTGTGATGCAATTGGTTCTATGGACACTTTGGCCTCTAGTAATCTTGCTCAACTTGTACTCCATTATGCTTTCTCCTTTTAATTTAGATTTTTTGGTGGGTCTTTTGCTTACATCTCTTATATAGTCTTGACAAAAGATTGTTGTAGACTCTATTCCTTTTCCCAGTCAACAACAAACTTCTTATTGATTAGCTCTTTGTCATTAAACATGTGTTCTTTAATAACCTTGCTCCGATGATGGCCATGTTGGCATTGATTATATGAACTAAAGGATTTGCAACCTTAAACTTTACCACAACTTGTTTATTTGTAGTCTTCATTCCTTTGTTTTTAAACATATTTTGCATGTCAACGTACTTAGTACAATCTATGATCTTATGTCCAGTTTCACCACAAATTTGATAGGAATACCTCATAGGTCTCTTTACTTTAATCTGTTGAATGGTAACCTCAAAAACCACAAGAACAAAATCTTCCTTTCTTTTGACTCTACATGTTTCAACATCATGATTTGTCTTACGACAATTTGTGCAATACATTCTTGTTTTCTTTATAACCATCTGAGGTTTATGAAATAATATTGTCTTACTACTTCGTGGTATTAACATATTGGTTATAGCCTCTCTTTCAAAATTTCCTTCTTCATAAACCAAAGCTACTTCCTTATGCTACTACATGGTTTCTCTCTTCATGCCTATTGTTGCTACATGTAGATATGGTTGTAATCCAAATCTGAAAACAACAATTTGAAAACTATCTGTTGTCATGTGTTAAAGATCATCGACTAACTTCAATAATTTATCATAATAAATTTCCATTATTTCATTCTTCTCCTACTTCATGTTGTTCAACTAGAAATAAACTTACTCATCATTTTAGATTGTTCTATACCTTTTACAAAAAGCTAATTGTAATTTTGCAAAAATACAATCTGGGTAACCTTTCATGTAATTGTTACACCAGTCAAACATAATATTTTAGAGGGTAAAACAAAATAGATTACAATTTATGCATATTATGTTTCACCATTTGCTCTAATGGCAACTTTAAGAGCTTTGACATGAGCATTTGGGTCAGAATCCTTCACATACTCAGGTAGTTAAGTGGTTGATGATAAGGCCTATTTGGTGGTAATGGTGGCTTGCCTAGATTCACCATTGTCTTGGAGGTCCTGGTGGTCATGGTGGGCCTGGGCCACTTCTTCCTGGATTTGATGGTTGACCAACAAAAACTCTATTAACGGCCTTTTTGGGCATTTTGGCATGCACATTCACAAGTTTTGTTCCCCCTCGGGTTTGTGGTTTGGACTTCATACCAACAACAATATGGACTAATGTTGTTATAAATGGAGCTTTAGTAATTGTAATGATATACTAAAGTAATGTCACATAATATAATGGTATAAATCTTACTAGTTCCATTCTAAAATTGGAAGTTTTTGCGTAGGTAGTTCAACATTGTTGTGATGTAATAGATTTGGTGTAAGAGCTACAGAAATAGGTACTACATCTACCGCAATCAGAACTTTCATTTCCACTTTATTATCTCTCTAGATCTATTCTTTGAGTCTACTTGGAATTTTGACCTTTTCATGGTAAAAATTCTCTGGCAACATGTCCATGGTTATCTATCTACTCTTGTAGGTTTTGGATTCAAATTTTGGAAATGCTTAACAAATCCTTGCTTCACATTATCTTCAATAAATGGACATTCATTGATCTGAAGTCCAATTTGATGGTAGTATGTTCAACATGGAAAGTTAGGTCTTGGAACTTTGTTCACATTATGAATTCCTTTACTACAATCCCTTGGAACTCCTCTAACAATGCTTCCATTTTACTGATTAAGTCTAGGTTCATTATATTTTACTTTGACAACCATAAGTACACCTTTTGTTATTGTTAGTTTTGCTTTTGGTAAGAATATAATTTCTTGTCTACTTACAAGTACCGGCTCAATTCCTTTAGACATTCTAATACCCTGAGTTATGGCTTCTACCTCAACCACATAATGAATCGAAGATTCAAAATTCGAAGCTCTTTGTTCAAACTCTTCATTCTCATGGTCTACTTGATAATAAAGAGGTGAAACATATATGTATCTTGGTACTAGTTCCTCCCTTTCTAACCTATGGCGTATTTATTTTTCTTCATGAATCAAAACATCAAAATTATGTTGTTGCATCAGACCTACTAATTTCAACATAACTTTTTGTCAAGGTTCAAATTCTTGACTCCTTCATCTAAACTCAACCTATGAGTTTGCATTTTCAATTTGACTTTCTTCTCTCTTGAAATTTCATTATAGACTACTAGTGTACCTTTATGCTTCACTACTTTGCACTTCACAAGGAATTATTGATGCTGCTTGAATCACTTTATGGCCTGAAGGTTTTTCTTCTGTCCACGGATGTTTTTATTCTGATTGAAAAACTCTTCTAGGTGTTACAAATTACTGATTTATTTGATTTACACTCAAATTGTTGTTGATGGCAGTGCCATTTTCCACTTGTTCATATATTATAACCTAATATAACTATCTCGTTCATCTTCTAGTTATATTCTATTTTCCATCTCTCCACATTCTAATTCAAATTTGAACAAACTTTTACGTTATAACAAAATCTTCGCATCTAGCTATTTTGCTTAGAATTACTTCTCGAACAAAAACTTATGATCAATATTTGAAAAAAAATGTAAAAATGAAACTTACGTTCACTATCAATTTTTAGAAACAAAAATTCTAACAACAAGACATAAACAACATTCTGAATTTCAATCTAAATTCAGGTTCAAGGATGGTTGCCAAATTCACCAAATGGTAAATACATAATTCTTATCCTATATTTTGATCTAAATTTGGACTAAAACACGTCATAAAACTAATACTAATAAAATTTATTCACTTAGATCCATTCATATCTAGTTTTAGAATTTAAATCCAGTCATGAAAGTATGAAAGAAAGATCAAAACAACAAATTTGGCTATATAATTGAAGTTTTTCTAGAAAACAAATCACTTTTGTTTCGTACTCCATAAAAAATCAATGTTCTACAATGAATCCTTTTCTTCCTCCTCCCAAAAAAAATCATAAAAAAAGAGTCCTATGTTATATTCAAATTCAAATGGTGACAGAAACTATGTAAACTAGTTAGTAATTCTTAAAATAATAACTAGGTAAGTAGAAATTTATTAACAAACCATTACAATGAGAAATTATTCCCTTAACAATGGAAAAACTATGTTAATACCTACTTTACTTATCCCACCTATAAAAAAAAGGACATAACCAAAAAATACAAGGGATAGAAAGGGTAGAGGTTGTACATTCACGGGAACCCATGACACATAAAAAGAAAAGTCGATAACAAGCCAATATAGAGCGAAATTTAAGAAGAGAAATGAGGGAAGATCTTAGGAATGTTGAATTTTGCATTAAACATTTTGATATTTATAATTGATGGAAAGAGTTAGGCATTTTGGGTAACAAAATAAAAGATTAACTTTGAAAATCATTACTTCATGAACCATTTGTATTAGCTGCACAAATAACGGTTGAAGGAGTGAAATCCATTACAAGTGACATTGATGTGTAATCCACAACATTAACTACACTTAAAGAACATAATGAAGTTGAAACATCAACACGACATGAGGGAGAAGCTCAATCATAGTCAAAAACTCTCATACCTAAACAAAAACCTATGAAAATAAGAATGCAATCCTTGCAGTCAATACAAGGGTTTTCACTCCAGCCAAATATCTATGAACAAACTTATTCGATATTAAAGTCAAAGAAGAATTAATTCCACACAAAGATAGAAGTGCGACATCGAAAATAATCAATATAGTAAGAAATCCATTGTTTGAAATAGTTGAATAACCACTATAGTCAGAAAGACGAACATTTGTTGTGACAACAAACCAATTTAATTTCCCAATTCATAATAGCTATCATACCTGTGCCCCCAATAATGGTGGTAATGGCAATAAACATATTGCAAATACCATTGCCCAAGTTCCATGATGGCAATGATGCAATAACTCATATAGGAAGATTGGCCAAAATATGTGTAAGGAATGGCGATGATACTGATGCACATAAATTATAGTATTTTCCTATAACATTACAAGTAAAAAGTGCAAGTTGGTTTACTTGTTATGAGACAACAAACCTTGCTACAACTTGGGGAGAGGTTCAACGTGCATCTATTTCAAGATTCATTGATGTGCGTAGTGAAAGATAAACCGTGACGCACTCCCAACTCCTTGAAGGACTCAAATGTGAGTCCCAAACAGAAAACAACGAAAAAATAAAGAGTTTGGGCACACTCCCCGGCTTGTAGCACTTTGGAAGGGTAGAGGGGCGTGCTGGAGCTCTGGGATGGGACTAGGAAGAGTTGATAAGTTTCACTCACTCACATGGATCTACACAAAACCAACGCAAGGTGGTTAGTGCATAGTTGGAGCACTTTTGGTGCTAGGACGAAGCACGGGCAACACGGACACATAAGACTCACCACGGCCCGAACTTGGGGGAAGCCACCACCTTCCCCCTTATAGTATACTCTGCACCTCTTCATGGGGCCCACATTCAAATGATTTTTTGTCTCGGGACTCCCAAGTGGGAGTTCTGAAATCGCCAAGGTTGGGTCTCCCGCGACTTTGGGGCACCATAACTTTTCGTGTAGACCTCTGATTGGGATAGATCTGAAACAATGTTTTAGCCCTCATCAAGAGCTTTCCAACAGTATGTTGCACGCCATCTACACGCATGAAAATCAGGTCGATTCTCGACTTTTAGTGGTGGGGAATCAAATTACCAATTTGACTCCCGACTTTTCTTTTGGCCATAACTTGTGTTTCAGATGTCCAAATAGGCAATGGGAACCCATTTTATATATTTATGTTCTAAGAACTTTCTATTGATATAAAGAACTCTTCAAGCCATCCCGTGCAATTGCCCTCTGAAGATTTGGGAGTCCACCGGGACTCCAACTCCCCAAAGTGGAACTCCCTTGGGGTGTGAGGGTTCATTCCCTCACACCTTCTCACACTCCCGGGAGTATGTTGTGGGACTCCCAACTTCCCTCTTGGTCCGCAACTTTGCAAACCCTTGCCTTGGTCGCAAGCCCAAAGCCAGGGTCGCGACAAACCATATTAGTTTTGAGAGAAAAGAAACAATGGAAACATGAAATGGTGGAAGATTATTATGACATATTTTTACAATTATGTGTCATTATACCACAACAACCAAATGATGTATATTTGAGAGAAACCTTCATGGAAGGACTTAGAAAGAACTTAAAACTAGCCATTATTGGAATGTTAAAGGCAACAATTGTTGAAGTAACTAACTTGGCAAGGGAAATTGAAGAAAAGATGCCTACCACATGTAGGAGTAAATAATTTCAACCGCTATTAGACAATGAAGATTCATATGAGGAATTAACTGATGATGAACATAAGAAGGAAAGAAAGAAAAATTGCAAGGAGTAAGATGACAAATATCAACGAGGTGTGTTTTGTCAAAAATGTAATACTAAAGGTCATTTGACAAAAGAATGTAAACTTTTGTAACCAATTTACAACATTTGTCAAAGACAAGGGCATGAAGCCAATGATTGTCCATTGAAAGAGTTAGGAGGGTAGTATGTTAGAAAAGATATATCGATCAATGTAATACAACCTGAAGCATCGGTCGAACAAATTAAACAAAAACAAAGTTTTCAATAATTAAATAATAATCTTAGCTATGAAAACTAAAGAAAGGAGAATGAAGGATGGAAAAATAATTGACAAGGAAAAAATCAAGGATGGCAAAATAATCGAGGGTATTAACAAGATTGAGATGGCCAGTTTAACCAAAATGGGTATAATTGAAATAACTATAACCAAAATAATGGAAATTGACAAGGAGGGGATATGAAGTATTTCTATTGCCAAAGAGGACATTAGAAGAATGATTGTCCACTATGGAAACAACACTTAAAAAATGAAAATAAGAATTTTCAGCCTAAGGTTGGGGTCAATGTTGTTATTGTGGAACAATGTATACCCGCTATACCAACATTTGTAGCCACTTGAAGTCAATGATTGAAAAACCTCTGGAAGAAAATATCATCAGCGAAAATAGTCCCATAAAAGAAAGTAAGATGAAGTGGGTTCGGAAAAAGGGAATACATAAAAAACTTGGAGGTGAAATACAATGAATACAAGCTGAGATGGATGTTTAAGCACAACTATATCCATATACTTCAAAGGATATTAAAAAATTAGCAATTAACACCAAAGAAAGTGACACATTCCCAAGCTCCTTGATAGACTCAAATGTGAGTTTTAAAATGAAACAGCAGAAAAATAAGGAGTTGGGGACATGTTCCTTAGCTCGTATCACTTTGAGGGGTAGAAGGGCGTGCTGGAGCTCTGGGATGGGACTAGGAGAAATGACAAGCACTTAATCACTCACACGGACCTACAAAAAACCAAACAACAAGTAGGTTAATGCATAGTTGGAGCACTTTTGGTGCTAAGATGAACCACGGGTAACCTCGAACTCACAAGATTCACCACGGCTTGGACTTGGAGGAAGCCACCACCTTCCCTTTTATAGTATATTCTACGCCTCTCCACGAGGCCCGCATCCAAATGGCATTTTGTTCCAAAGTTGGGATTCTTGCAACTTTGGGGCCCCATAACTTTGTGTGCAAACCTTCGATTGAGATGAGGTCTAAAGAAAAGTTGTAGCCCTTGTTGAGAGCTTTCTAACGGTATGTTGCACGCCACTTGCATGCAAGGAAATTGGGTCGATTCTTGACTTTTAATGGTTGGGAGTCAAACTACCAATTTGACTCCTCACTTTTCTTTTGGCCATAACTTGTGTTTTAAGTGTCCAAATGGGTCATGCGAGCCCATTTTAGACATCTACGTTTCAATATATTTCTAATGATATAAATATTTTTTCAATCCAATGGGTTTTCACCCCTGTAATCACTCCTTGGAGATTCGAGAGTCCATTGAAATTCCAACTCCCAAAGTGGACTCTTGTAAGCCCTTACCTTGGTCACGAGCCCAAGGCTAAGGTTGTGACAAAAAGACTAGAACAAGATTGGGAAGTTTTACCCTACCATGAGGAAAGTAAAGAGAAGGAATCATGTAACGATATAGGAATAAAAACAACCAAGGTTAACAAATAGCAATTTGGCGTTAAAAAAAAACTCAATTATTCCTAAAGGGAAGTTGGAAGGAATGTTAGATGATCAAATTTTTAATATGAAGATGGAAGTTAAATTGGGGCGATTGATCAAGATTTGCCCCCAATCACAAAAAATTTTAACAAAGTTTTTTTAATGATGCAAAAAGAACATCTACTGAATGTGTGCAATGTTGGTACACACCACTAGAACAATTTTGATGAAATTATGCATGTTGTTCAAGTATCCATTAGGAATTGTGAAATCGTGGATGTTATATTGGATAGTGGGTCTGGAGTTATCATTATTTTTAAACATCTATGAAGGAAATGGGGCTTAAAGAAACCTTGGTCAGCGCCATTCATGGTAAGAATGGCATATCAAAGAAAGGTACAACTAATTGGCTAGGCACCAAACTTCAAAATCGACTTAGCAGGTTGTACATTTAAAATTTTAGTTACAATAATGTAGATGGAAGATATTCTGAAAGCTTATTTGATGTTTTGAAGGAGACCATGGCTACAACAAGTTAAATCTCATCATGATACCACTTTAATAATCATTACTGATACCAAAACAATGACATTGAATATATAAAAACGGGTGATGGTACATCCTTCCAAAGACCTTGCAATTTGGATGATACTTTTGATTGGGAAAGAGGATTGGCAGATGGAGACAACAAACATTTATATCATGCCGTACCATTTAGTTGTGGCCTATTGGAGAAGTAAGTTTAGAATAACAAAAATTCCTACCCAAAGTATATGTGGGAATGGCGCAACCTAAAAAAAAAATTGATTATCCTTTCTGGTATTATCAACATGAACTTGGAGAAAGATTAATCCTTGATGAATCTATAGATATAATGATTAAAAACAAACAAATGATATGATGGACGCTTATTGCTAATGAATAGCTAACCAAATTAATTTGGATTCTAGTGAAGAACCTTGCATAATGCTTGTAAGTGTTGCCTTGCCTGCACAATTCCAAGTGAGGGTTAAATAATTGTTGACAAAGTTTAAAGATGTATTTCCATGGAGTTATAAAAAATTAAAAGGAATTCCCAAATCAATTTGTGAACACAAAATTAATTGATTATTGATGCATGCCCAATTAAACAACGACCCTACCGAATGAATCCTAATTATGTTCAAAGAGTAAGAAAAGATCTTAATAAGTTATTAGACACACAATATATTTTTCCCATCGAAACTACCCAATGGTTATCATCGCTTGTAATTGTATTGAAGAAAAACGACAAATTACACATTTGTGTGGACTATCAAAAATTGAATTCACAAACCAAGAAAGATCCATTTCCATTACCTTTTTTGGATTCAATATTGGATACAGTTGTTGGACATGAAATGTACTCCTTTATGGATGGGTACAATGGTTACAATTAAATGAAAATGGCAGAAAAAGATTAAGATAAAACGTCGTTTATTTCTGAATGGGGAGCATATGCCTATAACATTATGTGATTTGGATTATGCAATGCTTTAGCTACTTTTCAAAAAGTGGTCATTTAGACTTTGAAAGAATATCTTAACAATTTCAAGTAAGTATTCATTGACAATTTCAGTGTTTGTTGACACAAGGAAGAACATATGAATCATCTTTAAAAAGTATAACCCAATGTAAAAATAATGGCATTAGTTTCAATCTAGAACAATGTGCATTTTGCATCAACTTTGGAATAATACAAAGACACATCATCTGTGAAGATGGACTATTGGTAGATCCTAGGAAAATAAACATCATCACAAATATGCCTACTCCAACAAGTGTGATAAAGTTAAAAAGATTTCTAGGGGCAGTAAGTTTCTATTGACAATACTTCAAGAACTTTGTTGTTAAAAGCAACCCCAATTTGTAAACTTTTGAAGAAGGACATACACTACCAATGGGATGAAGCCTATGAACAATCCTTCCAATGGATGAAAACATCCTTGACCACATTACTAGTACTCATTATTCATGACTAGATAAAAAAAATCCTTATTCACACATATGCATTAAACTATGCCATTGGAACAATGTTAGTTCAAAACCCTAACGATACCATTGATAAACTAATTTATTATGCCAACCGATTGATGACTGGGGCTAAGAAATTTTTTCCAATCGTGAAAACTCTTGTAATGATTTATGATATTAAAAAACTTTGTCATTATATGTTGGGAAATAACTTCATGTTCTTTGTGGATCATTAGGCCTTGATTTATTTATTCAATAAACCAATTGTAATTGGACAAATAACACAATGGTTATTATTATTACAAGAATTCAACTTCAAAGTAATTTATGAACTAGGAAAGGTGCACTTTGCACCAAACCAATTATCCCGTGTTAAAAATGGTTTACCTATTGTTGGTGAGGAGAATCAATTACATGATGTTGTTATTTTTATATATTAACTATTGACTTGTATGCACCAATTAAGGAATATTTGTTTAAGGGTTATTTTGAAGATGATGTTGCTCAAAAGGAGAGGAAATGTTTCACCATAAAGTCAAAACTAACACGCTCCCAAGCTCCTTTATAGACTCAAATGTGAATCTGAAGTGAAAACAATAGAAAAGTAAGGAGTTCGGGCACGCTCTTTAGTTCGTAGCACTTTGGGGTAGAGGGGCGTGCTGGAATTCTGGGATGGGACTAGGAAGAATGACAAACAATCATTCACTCACGCGGACCTACACAAAACCAAACAACAAGTTAGTTAGTGCATAGCTGGAACACTTTTAGTGTTAAGACAAGTCATGGGCAAACTTGGACTCACAAGACTCACCACGGCCTAGACTTGGGGGAAGCCACTGCCTTCTTTCTTATAGAATACTTTGTGCCTAGCTATGAGACCAACACCCAAACATCATTTTGTCCTAGGGAGTCCCGAAATTCCCACAATTGGGAATCCTGCAACTTTGAGGCCCCATAACTTTGTGTGCAAACCTCCGATTGGGATAAGGTCTAAAGCAAAGTTATAGTCCTTGTCGAAAGCTTTTCAACATTATGTTGCACACCACCTACATGTAAGGAAATCAAGGGGATTCCAATTTGACTCCCGACCCTTCTTTTGGCCATAAGTTGTGTTTTAGATGTTCAAATGGGTCATGCAAACCCAGTGGTATAAGGAAATCCCCAATCCATTGGGTTTTGACCCCTGCAATTATTCTTTAAAGATTCGAGAGTCCACTAGGACTCCAACTCCCAAAGTGGAAGCTCCTTTGGGAGTGTGAGGGTTCATTCCTTCACATTTTCCTTCACTCCCTGGCTTCCCTCTTGGCCCACAACCTTGCAAGCCTTTGCCTTGGTTGTGAGCCCAAGGCTAAGGTTTTGACAAAAACCATATACATTTTATGGAAATAAATTATATAAATTGGGACTAGATGGTATTATTCACCAATGTCTCTTAACTACTAAAACAAATGCCATCTTTATTGAACTTCATGATGGATTAGTAGGAGGATGTGAGGTGACTTTTTGTCCCTCCACTCCCGGTTTTACAAAGTGACTATGTTTGAAAACACAAATGCTGCTTATGAAGGAAAAATAAAATGCAAGTATATTCCTAGATGTTAAATTGCGTTCATAGTCGAAATTAAATACCTTACCTCCTATGCATCGTTCACAACTTAAAACTGATAGATATATTTTCTAGACTCAAACATTCCAAGCCTTGGAATCTTATGTTAAATTTTCATTCATTTAAATAAACTTTAAAGGACTCAACACCATGTTTAACTTAGTTGCAACCACCAATCACTTGAAATATTATTTCTAGCCCATACATTATTCAAATCCGACTTGCTTTAGTTCATTAGAAAGTTAATTTCAAGGCGCACCTTGTTACCAAATCTTAAGATTTGTAGCTAAACCAGTGAGGAGTTATACAACCAAACCCGAGAGGGTTTTACAAAGGCAATTGGTTCACTTGACTATAGACCACCAGTCATTGGAACATTATTTCTAACACATAGGTCATTCAAATTTGGCTTGCCTTAGCTCATTAAAAACTTAACTTCAAGGCGCACCTTGGTACCAAATCTCAAGATCTATAGCTAAACCAGTGAAGAGTTACACCACGAAACCCAAGAAGGTTTTGCGAAGGTAAGAAGTTTAATTATGTTACAAACTATTAAGCACTTAAAACATTGTTTCTAACACATATATTATCCAAATTTGGCTTGCTTTAACTTTGTAGAAAGTTAACTTCAAGGTGCACCTCCTTGCCTAATCTCAAGATCTGCAACAAAATCAGTAATAAATTATGTTATAAAACCCAAGAGGTTTTCTAAAGTTTTTTCTAGGATTTCAAGCTTCCAACCTATCCCTATTCACTTCCATTCTTTCAAAGCTATTCCCACCATCTAATCTACTCTCCTTTTTTCTACCATCTACTCAAGACTACCCATTCTTCTCCTACCAAAAAAGGTTGTGGGAACAAGTTTTCTCAAGATTTGAGTTGAAAATAATGTTCGGAAAATAGAGAGCCAAAATGATCCAACTTCACCCATTTCAAAAAAAGAAAGGAAGATCCCCACTTGGTGGCCAATCGAAGGAGAAGGAGAAGCTCCCCATGCTCGGAGTCCAATGGAAGGAGAAGGAGAAGGTTCCTTTTACCCCTTCACATTTCCCCCCCAATAAATTTTACTCAAACTTTTCGTTTTATTTTTCCTTTGATCTTAACCTTCTACTTTACCATGGTTTTAAGTCGTTATTTACACCTTTCCTCGCTTTCCCTTGCCTATAAATTATGATCGCGCATTTGATGTCACAAGTTCCCTGCACATTCATTGCCGATTCGATTTAGTTGGAGATCTCTTTTTTTTCCCTTGAAATTATGGTGTCGCGTATGGCCACGTCTTATGGGCCTCAAGCTGCGTAAGTGAACAAAGAGTCGGCCTTAGAGTCATCTTTAGATATGACGTTGATGTGACATCCTCGTGATGAAGCACTTGAATCGCAAGAGGTGCGTGCTCGTCTTGATGTCAATTCCCCTCATGCTCAAGTCCCCATTTCGGGAGTGTGAGTCTCATATTCACACTCTTTCAAAGTAGGGTTGTGACACTCTCCCCCACTAGAAGAAAAGGTCAATGTCTTCATTGACATTTATAATTTCTTTCAATAA
>Ga0116230_10000574_pt1 | contig 32580 bp, 30 predicted proteins | sample S1TSphfallax_3_FD_88678 | JGI IMG/M metagenome (GOLD analysis project Ga0116230, IMG submission 88678) | Host-associated microbial communities from peat moss isolated from Minnesota, USA - S1T2_Fd - Sphagnum fallax MG | ecosystem: Host-associated > Plants > Peat moss > Unclassified | place... | reverse complement strand
TGGGTGAGCGAGGCGGCGTGCGCCCGGCCGGTTACACATCACTGTCACATATGTTTGTTAAGCGCCCTCTCGATCTCGCCGAACGCCGGCGGATGAACGAGGGGAATTCCTGACATGTCCAAATCGTCGCTGCTCGGCGGAGCCGCGCTTTTCACGCTTGTCGCCTTCGCGGGCGCATCCCAGGCGGCGACCGACGCCGCGCCGGTCAAGCACAAGCATCACGTCGTCACGCACAAGGCGCCCGAAAAGGACTCTTCGGCTGAATTGGCCAACGAACTCGCCGCCCTGCGCGCCCAGGTCGATCAGCTTCGCGCCGCCCAGGAGGCCCAAGCCGCCACAGCCGCCCAGAGCCAGGCCCAGGTCGAGCAGATGAAGGCGCAACTGGCCCAGGCCCAGGCCTCCGCCCAGGCGGCTCAGACTCAGCTGGCCGAGCAAATCCAGACGATCCCTGGCGAGGTCCATAAGGAAGTGGCCGCCGTCGCCCCCAAGACCGACAAGCTCTATTATAAGGGTGTGGGAATTACACTCGGCGGCTTCGCGGCCATGGAAACCGTGTTCCGCTCGCGCAACGAAGGCGCGGACATCAGCTCCAGCTATTCCGGCCTTCCCTTGAACAACAGCCCGACCGCCCATACGGCGGAAGATCGGTTCACCGCCCGCCAAAGCCGCCTCTCGCTGTTGGCGCAGGGCGATGTCAGCCCGACCATTCACCTCTCCGGCTATGGTGAGTTCGACTTCCAGGCTTCGGCCGTGACGGCCAATTCCAATGAAAGCAATTCCTACAACCCCCGCATCCGGAACCTCTATGCCGCGGCGAGCTGGGATCAGAGCTTTGGCGGCCTTGAGTTCCTGGGTGGTCAGAACTGGTCGCTGGTGACCCTCACCACCAAGGGGATCACCGAGCGCAGCGAAGTCCCGCCGCTGACCATCGACGCGCAATATGTCCCGGGCTTCACCTGGGCCCGGCAGCCGCAGCTCCGCTTCGTCGCCAATATCAACAAGGAATTCTGGTTCGCCATCTCGGCGGAAAATCCCCAGACCACCTTCTATAACAGCGGCAAGTTCCTGCCGGGCGTCAGCATTGTGGACAACATGACCCCCACCTCGGGATTCCCGAGCCAGGCCGGCGTTGGCTACACGCTGTCCCTCAACAAGTACCCCGATGTCGTCGCCAAGGTCGCCATGGATGAGAACCTTGACGGCCACACCGTCCACGCCGAAGCCTATGGGCTGTTCCGCGACTTCTATGACCGCCTGACCGCCAGTGGCGTCGCCAGCAACCAAGATCAGGTGGGCGGCGGCATTGGCGGCGGCTTGATCGTCAGCGTCATCCCCAAGCTCTTTGAACTTCAGGGTTCAGGTCTCTTTGGCAAGGGCATCGGCCGCTATGGTTCGGGCCAGCTTTCCGATGTCAGCTTTGGCGTCAACGGCGTGCTCCATCCCATCCAGGAATATCAAGTCCTGGTGGGCGGCGTCGGCCACATCGGCTCGAAAGTTGACGCCTACGTCTATGCCGGGGAGGAGCGCGAATTCGCCCAGGCCTATGGGACGGCCGCCGTCTATAACGGCATTGGCAGCCCCTATTTGAGCAATGCGGGCTGCGATACCGAGGGCGGGACCTGCGCGGGCTCGACCCATTATGTCGACCAGATCACCACCGGCTTCTGGGATCGCATCTATAACGGCAAGTTCGGCAAGCTTCAGTGGGGCATGCAGTATTCCTACACCGAGCGTCACCTCTTCCCGGGCTATGGCGCGGCCAATCCGGCCACCGTCACCTTTGACGCCTCCCCTGCCGCCCGTGAGAACATGATCCTCACCTCGTTCCGGTACTATCCTTTCTGATCGACCCTGCCCTTTGGGGGCGGGTCTAATCGCAAGTCCCGTGGCCCGGAGCGCGCAAGCCTCCGGGCCACGTACTCAAATTGCGCGGGCTCGCTCAGAAGTTGAGGCGGGCGCCTGTGGTAAAGGCCGTGTTGTTATCGACGATGAAGCCGTTCGCGAGGCCGCCGGCGACCTTGCTGTACATCACGCCGCTGTAGAGGTCGAAGCGCCTCGTCAGCCGCCAATCCAGCACCGCGGACAGAACGTTTTCATTGCCGGCGCAGGCGGCGGCGTTCGCGCCCTGGGGCGCTGATCCTGGGATCGCGGGATTGAGGTTCGGACCGCAGCCGACGGCCGCCTTCGAGGCGCTGCCGCCCGTATTATATTTCGTGGCGGCGTTGGTATAGTTGTTCTGTTCAATGTAATAATATCCGGCATCCACGTCGAGGCTGGGCAGGAGCTTATACTTTCCCCCCACCCAGAAAATTTGCTGGTCTTTGGGATTGACGTAGGGGTTGGCCTGAACCACGGCGGGGTAGCCACCGTTAAGGGTTAGCGTGCCCCCATTCTTCGTCGCTGTCGCGCCGAACAGATCGCTCGGCGTGCTGAGGCGCGCGTATTCATAACCCGCGAATACCGTGAGCGCGCGCCACTTATACTTTGCCGCGAAGACCCCGGCGCTGACATTCGCCAGCGTCGCCTTGAGCGTTTCGGGCGTGGGCGCGCCGGAGGCGTAGTTGCTGACGGACACCGCGTCCTCGGCGTAAGAATAAATGGCGTCCACGGAGAGGTGGCCCGCGTCGCCGCCGAGATCGAATTGGTAAGCGTTTTTCGCATTGTTGCTTTGCTCATAACCGCCGATCTGCGTGATGGCGCCGACGCGGAAGCCTTTGTAGGCCAACTGGTACCTGATCGACCGATTGTAGTGCGACAGCTCCGTGTCACCCGTGCCACCGACAAACGTGGAGGAATTTCCGATCGCCGAGAAGGCGTAGCCGCCGCCGGACGGGTCGTATTGCGTCGCCACGTCGGCGCTGAAGCTGGTCTGCCGCCCCACGGTCAGCGTGCCGAAGGTCGCGTTGCTAAGGCCGATATAGCCGCGGGAATTGTCGATCCCTGTCGAGCGACCCGAGTCGGCGTTCGTGCTTTCTTTGGCGAGGGGAACGTTGGTGTTATCGACGAGCGACTTCGGACCATTGGCGAATTTCAGCGACAGGGGGTCAAAGGCGGCGTTGACGTCGCCGATCAGAAACCAGTTCGGGACGAATTCGCTCCGGAACTTGACGCCGAAGTTCGACTGGCTGAGGCCGCTCGGCACACCCTCCCAACGAGAGCCGTTGTTAACCTTGGAAATCAACTCGGCGACGCCCGTCTTGGCGTCTCCGTTCAGCGGCGCGCCATGGGTCTCATAACCGCCGCCCGTATCGATCGTGCCATAAAAGGTCAGGCCGTAGGCCCCAAGCGGGCAGTCGGCGGCGCTCGAGTCGAACCAGCTCCCAAAAGTCGCAAAGCAGCTGGGCTTTGCGGCGGTTGTCGTCTGAGCGAAGACGCCCCCCGCGGAGCCCGTCATGAGAAGCGCGATCAGCGCGCCACGGCGTGCTGACCCAGCGTTAAGAAATGGCAAAGGAACCCCCAACCCGTTGGCATAGACGCCCGCAAAGGCGCTCGGGGCCGCATAGGTGACACAATGCCCGTTAGCGAAATCTAGAATAAATCCGCTGGAGTTCAGATTTTCTGACGAACGTGAAAATCTTTTCATTGGCGCCGCAACTGCGAAAGAGGTGATGAAGCTGAGGCGGTCTCGCGGCGCGGGATACGCGGCGCCTCGTCGTCCCTGGCCAGGACGCTTCAGCGAGCTCCCGGCGATCCTATGCTGGCTCTGATTCGCATCGCCCTGGTGCGACCACTGACCTTTATCGTCATGGCGATGCTGATCGTCCTGATCGGGCCCCTGGCGACCCTCAAGACGCCGGTGGATATCTTGCCGGACATCAACATCCCCGTCATCGCGGTGGTGTGGCAGTATCAGGGGCTGACGGCTCCCGACATGGCCGGACGCATTGTCTATTATTACGAGCGAAGCCTCACCTCGACCGTCAATAATATCGAGCACATCGAGAGCAATTCGGTCACGGGCGTGGGGGTGGTGAAGATCTTCTTTCAGCCGGGCACTGATATCCGCACCGCCACCGCCCAGGTCACCTCGATCTCGCAAACCGTTCTTAAGCAGATGCCGCCGGGGATCACCCCGCCTCAGATCCTTAACTACAGCGCCTCCACGGTGCCCATTCTCCAGGTGGCCTTTTCCAGCCCGGCCCTGAGCGAGCAGGAAATCTACGATCTGGCGCAGAACTTTGTCCGGCCATCCCTGGTCACCGTCCAGGGTCTGGCGACCCCATCGCCCTATGGCGGCAAGCAGCCGCAGATTCAGATCGATCTCGATCCCCAGGCTCTGCAGTCCAAGGGGCTCTCCGCCCAGGATGTGGAAAACGCCATCGCCGCCCAGAACCTGATCATTCCGGCGGGTACCGAGAAGATTGGCCCGTATGAATATGACGTCCGGCTGAACGACAGTCCCGAGGCTTTTGACGAGCTGAACAACCTCCCCATCAAGACGGTGAACGGCGCGACAATCTATGTTCGCGACGTCGCCCATGTGCGCAACGGCTATCCGCCACAGAACAATGTGGTGCGGGTGAATGGACGACGCTCCGTCCTGATGACGGTTCTGAAGTCTGGCTCAGTCTCCACCCTCAACATCGTCGCCGGCGTCAAAGCCGTTCTGCCGCGCCTCCAGCTCACCCTGCCCCCCTCGCTGAAGATCCTGCTGCTGGGAGATCAGTCGATCTTCGTGAAGGCCGCCGTCTCCGGGGTCATTCGCGAGGGCGTCATCGCCGCCGCCCTGACCAGCCTGATGATCCTCCTTTTTCTCGGGTCTTGGCGCTCATCCCTGATCATCGCGATCTCCATTCCCCTGGCGATCCTCTGCTCCATCACAGCCCTGTCCGCCCTCGGCCAGACCCTGAACGTGATGACGCTCGGCGGCCTTTCCCTGGCGGTGGGCATCCTGGTGGACGACGCCACGGTGACAATCGAGAACATCAACTATCACCTCGAAATGGGCAAACCGATCAATGACGCGGTCATGGATGGCGCGCGCCAGATCGTGACGCCGGCCTTTGTTAGCCTGCTGTGCATCTGCATCGTCTTTGTGCCCATGTTCTTTCTACCGGGCGTGTCGGGCTTTCTGTTCGTGCCCCTGGCCGAGGCCGTGGTCTTCGCCATGATTGCCTCCTTCATCCTATCACGCACCCTGGTGCCGACCCTGGCCGGCTATCTGCTTCGGGGCGCGGGCGGGGCGCATGAGCGTGAGGTGATGGTTGAGCATGAGTCCCAACCCGAACGGCTGCATCCGCGCAATCTTCTGGTAAGGTTCCAGCGTGGTTTCGAGATCCGCTTCGAATGGATCCGGGAGCGCTATCGTGGCCTGCTGACTCTCGCTCTTGAGAACCGGCGCCCGTTCGTCATCGTCTTCCTATCGGCGGTGCTCGTCTCCTTCGGGTTAGTCCCTTTCCTCGGCCAGAACTTCTTTCCCAGCGTCGACGCTGGCCAGATCAATCTGCATGTGCGGCTTCCCACCGGCGCCCGCATCGAGGAATCGGCCGCGACCTTCGACCATGTCGAACAGGCGATCCGCGATACGATTCCCCCATCCCAGGTGGGCAATATCATCGATAATATTGGTCTGCCCTTCAGCGGCCAGAACCTCGCCTATAGCAATACCGGAACCATAGGGCCGCAGGACGGGGACATACTGGTCAGCCTCAAGGAGGGTCACAAACCCACCGCAAACTTCGTCAAGCTGCTGCGCGAACGCCTGCCGGGCCAGTTTCCGGGCGTGACATTCTCTTTTCTGCCGGCCGACATCATCAGCCAGATCCTGAATTTCGGCGCCCCGGCCCCCATTGATGTCCAGATCACCGGCCCCAACCGCGCCGCCAACCTGGCCTATATCAATGCCGTCATGGCGAAGCTGAAAAGCGTCACCGGCATCGCGGATGTGCGCCTGGCCCAGGCGACAAATTATCCTGAACTGCGCGTCGATGTGGACCGCACACGCGCCGATCAGCTGGGGCTGAATGAGCGCGACGTGACCAATAGCCTCTCCACAGAACTGGCGGGCAGCGGCCAGACGGCGCCGGCCTATTGGCTGAACCCGAAGAATGGAGTCTCCTATCCCATCGTTGTCCAGACCCCTCAGTACAAGCTCGATTCCCTCTCGGACTTGGCCAATGTGCCGATCACCTCCGCCAACGGCGCCGATCAGCTTCTGGGCGCCGTGGCCCATGTGGGTCGCGACACAACCGATGCGGTGATCTCGCACTATGCCATCGCGCCGGCCTTCGACATCTACGCCACGACCCAGGACCGTGACTTGGGCGCCGTGGCCGGCGACATCAACAGGTTGCTCAAAGCCTCGTCGAAGGATCTACCCAAGGGCGCGGTGGTGACCCTGCGCGGTCAGGTGCAGACCATGAACGGCGCGTTCTCGGGCCTGCTGTTCGGTCTCCTGGGCGCCATCGTGCTGATCTACCTGATCATCGTCGTGAACTTCCAATCCTGGCTGGACCCGTTCGTGATCATCACCGCCCTGCCGGCGGCCCTGGCCGGGATTGTCTGGATATTGTTCGCCACCGGCACGACCCTATCCGTACCCGCTCTCACCGGCGCGATCATGTGCATGGGCGTGGCCACCGCCAACTCCATCTTGGTGGTCAGCTTCTGTCGCGAACAGCTGGAAATCACCGGCGACGCCGTCGAGGCGGCGCTTTCCGCCGGCTACACTCGATTCCGCCCCGTGCTCATGACCGCCCTGGCCATGATCATCGGCATGTTCCCCATGGCCCTGGCTCTGGGCGAAGGCGGCGAGCAGAACGCACCGCTGGGCCGCGCGGTGATCGGCGGCCTGATCTTCGCCACCGTGGCCACCCTGATGTTCGTACCGGTGGTTTTCAGCATGGTCCACGGCAAACCCCGCGCAGCCCAGGCGCCTGAACCCTATCATCCCTCAGAGCCCGCTCATGCCCATTGATCAGCCGGCCTCCAGGCCCTCGCGCCGTACCCTGATGACCGCCGGCGTCGTGGCCGTCGTCATTGCCTTGCTGGTCGTGGTCATCGGGATCGCCAGCCGCGTCGCTCAGGCCCATCAGACCAAAACCTGGACCAACACCCAGGCGATTCCCGTGGTCAGCCTTGTCTCGGCCGAGCCGGAGACCGCGCCTCAGGATCTGGTTCTGCCGGGCACGCTGAACGCTTTCTACAACGCCCCCATCTATGCCCGCGTGCCCGGCTACCTGAAGGCCTGGTATCACGACATCGGCGCGCGGGTGAAGGGCGGCGAACTGCTCGCCACGATCGACACGCCGGACCTCGATCAGCAACTCATACAGGCCAAGGCGGACTTGGCGACGGCCCAGGCCAATATGAACCTTGCCCAGATCACCGCGCGCCGCTGGACGAACCTGTTGAAACAGGACGCGGTGTCTGCCCAGGAGACCGACGAGAAAAATGGCGACTTCGCCGCCAAGACCGCCGAGGTGAACGCCGCCAAGGCCAATGTGGGACGGCTTCTCGCTCTCAAGGCCTTCTCCCGCATCGTCGCCCCCTTCGATGGCGTCGTCACCGCGCGCAAGACCGATGTGGGTTTTCTGATCAATGCCGGGGCGGCCGCCACGCCCAGCTCCGAGCTCTTCGATGTCGCCAAGGTCAATCAGCTTCGCCTCTATGTCAGCGTGCCGCAGGTCGACTCCGCGCGCATCAAGCCTGGCGTAAAGGCGACCCTGACGGTACCGGAGTTTCCCGGTCGCACCTTTCCTGCCCAGCTGACCACCACCGCCAACGCCATCAGCGACCACACGGGAACGGTGCTTGTCGAACTGATGGTTAATAATGCCGCCGGTGTTCTCACCGCGGGCGACTATGCCCAGGTCACATTCCAGATGCCGGGCGATGTGACCAGCGGCGGCCACACGGTGCGCCTGCCGTCCAGCGTCCTGATCTTCAGGAACAAGAGCCCCGAAGTGGCGGTGCTGGGGCCCGGTGATCGGGTTATTCTGAAGCCCGTCGTGGTGGGCCAGGATCTTGGCTCATCCATCGAGATCGCTTCAGGGCTGTCGCCCTCCGACAGGGTCATCAACAGTCCCCCGGACTCTATCGTCAATGGCGAACTTGTTCGCCTCGCCCAGTCCCCCGGGGCCGGCGCTCCAAGCGGGTCGGACCGTGCGGCGGGCTGAATGGCCGACACTTAAGGCGCGCACTCGCCTGGCGGTGGTGACGACGCTCGCTCTCGCCTTGGCGACGGCCGGATGCAGCCTGGCCCCCGCCTATGACCGCCCCAATCTGACCTCGCCGCCGCCCGCCGCCTATAAGGAGATGGGCGCGTGGACGCAGGCGACGCCCGATGACGCGGCCCCTCGAGGGGCCTGGTGGGCGGTGTTTCAGGACCCCATCCTTGACGGGCTGGAGCGGCGGGTCGAGAGGGCCAACCCAAGCCTCGCCGCGGACATCGCCGCCTATGATCAGGCCCGGGCCTTCGCCGCCGAGGCCAGCGCTCAGCTTTTGCCCGCCATCGGCGCCTCCGGCTCCCCGACCCTTAACCGGCAATCGGTGAACCGGCCCCTGCGCGGCGGCGGCGAGCCCAACAATTACAGCGTCAATACCCTGGGCGCTCAAGGCTATTACGAAATCGATTTCTGGGGCCGCATCCGCAATTTGGTCGCAGCGGGCCGCGCCGAGGCCCAGGCCAGCGCCGCCGATCTCGCCGTCGCGAAGCTCGGTCTCCAGGCGGAACTGGCCAATGATTATCTGAGCCTTCGCGGCCTTGACGCCCAGGCCAAGCTGCTGGATCAGACAGTCGCCGCCTATGACACGGCGTTAAAGCTCACCCAGGCGCGGCATAATGGCGGAGCGGCGTCCGGCCTGGATGTGGATCGCGCGGCGACCCAGCTCTCCAGCGTCAAGGCCCAGGTCTCAGACGTGGCTGCCCATCGCGCGCTCTATGAACACGCGATCGCCAGCCTGGTCGGCCAGCCGGCCTCGGGATTCTCGCTGCCGCCCGCCCCCGAATCCACCCGCATACCGGTCATCCCCGCGGGGGTTCCCTCAGGGCTCTTGCAAAGGCGCCCGGATATCGCCGCGGCGGAGCGGCGGGCATTTGAAGCCAATCGCCAGATCGGCGTGGCGCGGGGGGCCTTCTATCCCACCATCTCGCTGAATCCCCAGGGCGGCTTCCAGAACACCGGCGAGCTCAATCTTCTTACCGTCCCCAATAGCTTCTGGACCGTGGGGCCTCAGTTCACCTTTGAGATTTTCGATGGCGGCTATCGCCACGCCGTGGTCGCCGGGGCGCGCGCCCAGTTCATGATCGCCAGCGGGGATTACCGCGCCACGGTGCTTCGGGCCTTCGAGCAGGTGGAGGACCAACTGGCCCTGGCGAACCACTATTCCACCGAGGCCGCCGATGAGTCAGACGCGGTTCGCGCCGCCCAGGCCACGACCCACCTTTCCCTGGTTCGCTATCGCGAGGGGGCGACGAATTACCTTGAGGTGGTCATCGCCCAGGCCGCCGAACTTCAGGCCGAGGAAACGGCGCTCAGTCTTGAGACCGCCCGCCAGCAAGCCAGCGTCAATCTCGTCCTCGCTCTGGGCGGCGGCTGGACCACGGCCGACCTCCCCACCCTGGCCCAGGCGTCGCATCTACGGGCCGCGCCTTCCGCGAGCGGCGGCTGAGCCTCACCCCGACGGCCCGCGGCAAGTCAGGCGAACGATCGTTCCCGGCGCCGCATCATCGAATTCCAGGCCAAAGCCGTGCAGGTCGGCTACTGCCGCCACCAGGCTGAGACCCAGACCATGGCCGCTAGACTGTGCGTGCCGGGGGCTGCGATAAAAGCGGCGCGTGACCAGGGCGCGCTCGGTTTCGGCGATGCCAGGGCCCGTGTCGGCCACAGTGATAATCGGTCCTGCGGGTCCGACGGCGGTGGAAAGCCTGACCTCGCCGCCCGCGGGCGTGAACTTTAACCCATTGTCCACGAGGTTCGAAAGAGCCTCGAAGATAAGCTCGCCGTCGGCCTCGATCACCAGGCCGGGTACGCTATGGGCCTTGAGCCAAAGCCCCCGTTCCGCGGCCAAGGGCTCATAAAGCTCAGCGATCTGTTCAAGTACGCTCTCCAGGGCCACCTTCGACCGCGCTAGACCCCGCCCGCGCGCCTCCAAAGCGGCGATGCGCAGCAGGGCGTGAAAGCGTCTCAAGACCCCATCGGCCTCGTCGACACAGGCTTCCAGGAGGCGCCTTCGGCCATCGTCGGCCTCAAGTCCCTGGGCGGCACGATCCAGCCTGGCGCGGAGGCGGGTGAGGGGAGAGCGAAGTTCGTGGGCGACGCCCTCACCCACCGTGCGCGCCTGAATCATCAGCCGCTCGGCCTCATCCATCATCTGATTGGCGATGGTGGCAAGCTCGTCCAGTTCGTCGCGCGCGCCGGCTATGGGCAGGCGTCTGGTAAAATCGCCCGAGGTGATGGCGTCGCTGGCCGCCTGCATGGCCCGGATCCGCGCCAGGGGGCGGAGGCTGAGGCCAATTCCGGACGCCAGCCCCAGGATCGCGATGATGGCGCCGCTCCAGATCAGGGCGCTCAGGACGATGTGGCGCAGTTCCACGATCTGGCGGCTATCGCGCGCAACTATCAGGATCTCGCCCCAGGGCGTTCGCTCGCCGAGGGCCCTGGCCGGAATTCCGGGGCCAAGGCGGGTCTCCCGGGGCTGGCCGTTCAGAGGCAGATCAGCGGGGCGCAGCGGCGCATCCCCCGCCACCCTCTCCCCCGTCGCCGCGTAAAGCGCGAACCGACTGAAGGGGTCGCGGCTGGAGGCCCTAGACATGGCGCTCAGAATATCCTGCGGTCCGCCGCGCTCCAGGACATCCGCCTCGGCGCGAATGATCCGGTCCGACCGGCCGGTGAGATAGGTCGCGGTCCGTATATAGACGAGGCCCAGCAGCAGCACGATCCCCAAGGCGTAGAGCGCCCCGAAAAGGGCCGACAGGCGAAAGGTGGAGGTGCGCCAGAGCCCGCTAGTCAGCACGAAGGCAATATCCGGCCCCGCGCACGGTCTGGATCAGGCTTGCTGATCCCGGGGCGTCGAGCTTTTGGCGCAGGCCCTTAATGTGCACGTCGATCAGGTTGGTGCCGGGATCGAAGCTGTAGCCCCAGACCCGTTCGAAAATCATGGCCCGAGTGAGGGTCTGACCTGGATTGCGCATGAACAGCTCCAGCAGTTTGATCTCCTTGGGGAAGAGTCGGATCTCTCGCGTTCCCCGCCGGGCCGCGTGCTGAACAAGATCAAGCTCAAGGTCCGCATATTTCAGCAGCAGCCGCTCCGCGTCGGCCCGCCTGCGGCGCACCAGAACCTCCACCCGCGCCGCCATCTCGGCCAGGGCGAAGGGCTTGGTCAGATAATCATCCCCCCCGGCGCGAAGTCCCCGCACGCGCTCATCCACATCATCAAGGGCGCTGATCATCAGGATCGGCGTGTCCACGCCGCCCGATTTGAGCGAAGAGGCGATGGTCAGCCCGTCCAGATCGGGCAGCATGCGATCAAGGGTGATAGCGTCATAGGCGCCGTCCTTAGCCAGTCGCAGGCCTTCCTCTCCCCGCGCGGCGCAATCGACGGTGAAGCCGTGCGCGGTAAGCTCCCGCGCGATCTCACCCGCGGTGGCCTCATCATCCTCAATGGTCAGAACACGGGGCAAGGAGGGCGCGGCGCCTACGGCGAGGAGGCCGGCCAAGTCCGGCCAGTCATTAGAGCGCAAAGTGGGCGCCTGGCCAACGCACGGGCGCGACCCGTCGGCGATTGCGCGGCCGAGCAGACGGTGGATAATTCATCCTCTCTTCGCCACGCCAACTGGTTCAACCGTCGATCCCATGATGCTTATGGCGAGTTTGTCGGATCTTGGCGCGGCAGCCCGCCCCTAAGTCCCTAGGTAGACCCCTAACCCCCGCCCGCCGTGGTCTCGACCCAGCGGCGGCGGGCCTCAAGGTCTTCGGGGAGGACGGGGAGGGTGGCTTTATAGGCGGCGGGGGGCTTGCGGTCGGCGAGGCCCACCAAGTTGCCTTCGGAGTCGGCGATGTAGGAAAAGCCGCCATTGGCCATAGTGTAGATCCGATAGGGGAAGGGCTGACCCGCCGTCTGGAGGCGCGCCAGGGTGGCGGGGAAATCCACCACGCGCAGGATCATCACCGACTCGGCCGCCCGCTGTTCGGTCGGAACCGAGCGGGCGATCCCGCCGCCGACAATCTCCAGGGTGGTGTTGTCGCCGAGATCAAACAATTCCGCGCCGCCCGCCGCGCCGAGATAGGCGAGGCCCAACCGCTCGCCGTAAAACGCCTTGGCGGCGGCGAGATCGGCGACGGTCAGGCGCACCCAGCCCAGTTCCTGAAGATGGGCAGGCATGGGCGCGCAGCCGGGATTGAAGGCCTCGCCCCGCTTGAACCGGCGGCGGGCCTCGCGGTCGGCGGCGAGGGGTGAGGCGGGCTCGCGCTGACGAAAGCCGATGAGGCGACCCATGGGGTCGACGACGAAGGTCTCGCGTCCCAGGAACGTCGGAGTGGCGGGGATAACCGGCGCGCCGCGCGCGGCGAAGCCCGCGATCAGCGCGTCGAGGTCGTCCGTGCGAAAGATCGGGATCTGGCGGGCGGTCGCCGGATCAGACTCCCGGGGGCCTAGCGGCGCCTCCAAAGCATGATGCGAGAGGTCGAGGACGATATCCTCGCCGCACCAGAAATAGTTCTTGTTCTGCTGCGCCGTGCGCATGGTCATCATCAGGGGCAGCCCGACGGTCTTGTCATAGAAGTCGGTCATGACGTCGGTGAGGGATGGGCGGCCGAACACCACATACCAGCCGAGGCCCATGATCTCCTGAGGCGCCGCCGCGCGGGCGCCACGCCATCCAGCGAGGGTGATCGCCGCGGCGCTGGCGGCGAAGAGGCTTCTGCGATCCATGATTTTGACTTCGCCTTGCCAGATGCGTTCCAGGCCTTAGTGAGTTTCTAAACACTGTTTAGGGAGATCGATAAACCCATGGCCCTGCCGCCCGTGCTCCGCGACCGACTGCGGCTGCCCATCATCGCCTCGCCTCTGTTTATTGTGTCAGGGCCGGACCTGGTCATCGCCCAGTGCAAGGCCGGGATCGTCGGCTCTTTTCCCTCCCTGAACGCCCGGCCCCTCTCGCAACTGGATGAGTGGCTGGCGCGGATTACCGAGGAACTGGCGGCCTGGGACAAGGCCCACCCCGAGGCGCCGTCCGCGCCCTTCGCGGTCAACCAGATCGTCCACAAGACCAATAACCGCCTGGAGGCGGACGTGGAGCTCTGCGGCAAGTACAAGGCGCCCCTGGTGATCACCTCGCTGGGCGCGCGCATCGATGTGAACGACGCGGTCCACGCCTGGGGCGGCCTTGTGATGCACGACGTGATCAACAGCGCCTTTGCCCGCAAGGCGGTGGAAAAGGGCGCCGATGGCCTGATCCCCGTGGCCTCGGGCGCCGGGGGCCATGCGGGGCGCCTCTCGCCCTTCGCGCTTATCCAGGAACTGCGGGAATGGTTCGAGGGGCCCATCGCGCTCTCGGGCGCTATCGCCAATGGCGCGGCGGTGCTGGCCGCCCAGGCGATGGGGGCGGATCTCGCCTATATGGGCTCGGCCTTCATCGCCACGACCGAAGCCAATGCGGTGGAGGGCTATAAGCAGATGATCGTCGAGAGCGGCGCGGAGGATATCGTCTATTCGAACCTCTTCACCGGGGTTCACGGCAATTATCTGCGCCCCAGCATCGTCAATGCGGGCCTTGATCCGGATAATTTGCCGCAGGCCGATCCCTCCAAGATGAACTTCGCCTCGGGCGGTAACCAGGAGGCCAAGGCCTGGCGCGATATCTGGGGCTGCGGCCAGGGAATCGGGGCGGTGAAGGCTGTGGAATCCGTGGCGGACCGCGTTGACCGCCTGGCGGCGGAGTATGAGGCGGCCAAGTCGGCCCTTGCCGCGAAGACAGGGTTCACGTCTGGCGCGGCGCTGGCTCTGGCGTCTTAAGCAGGCCTTATAACTTAACGACCGCGCCCCCTTCCTTGGTGAAGCTTTCCGGCTTTCGGTCCAGCAAGGTCAGCACGATTTCCGAAGGGCGGCAGAGCTTGACCCCGAGCGGCGTCGCCACGATGGGCCGGTTCACCAGGATGGGATGGGCCAGCATAGCGTCGATGATCGCCGACTCTGTCCCCCCATCATTCAGCAGGCCAAGTTCGGCCGCGGGTGTTCCCTTTTCCCGCATCAGCTGGCGCGCCGTCACGTCCATGTCGCGCAGAAGGGATGCGATCAGATCGCGCGTCCAGCCTGTCTTCAGATATTCGACCACGCGCGGTTCGTAGCCGGCGGCCTGGATCATCGCCAAGGTGTTGCGCGAGGTTCCGCAGGCGGGGTTGTGATAGATCGTGATGGGGAAGGTGGCGGCCATCTCATGGATCCTGTCAGGCTAGGGTGAGGCGCAGTGCGAGAGCGGCGAGCGTCACGAGGAGGATCGGCGTCGTGAGGAGCACGCCGACGCGAAAGTAATAGCCCCAACCGATCTTCACGCCCTTCTGCGCCAGGACGTGCAGCCAGAGCAGGGTGGCCAGGGACCCTATGGGGGTGAACTTCGGCCCAAGGTCGCAGCCGATCACGTTGGCGTAAATCATGGCCTCGCGGATCGCCGGCGCCACATGGGCGCCCTGGATTCCCAAGGCCCCGACCAGCACGGTTGGCATATTATTCATGATTGATGAAAGGACGGCGGTGGCAATCCCCACGCCAAAGGTCGCGCCCCAGACGCCGCCCCTGGCGAACCAAGCGAAGAGGCTGGAGAGATAGGCGGTCAGGCCCGCGTCCCGTAACCCGAACACCACCAAGTACATGCCAAGCGAAAAGATCACGACCTGCCAGGGCGCTTCTCGCAGCACGGCGACAGGGCTGACCGCGCGCCCACGGGCGGCGACAAGCACCAGAACCATGGCGCCAGCCGCCGCGACGGCGCTCACCGGAACCCCGAGTGGCTGCAGGGCGAAAAATCCGACGAGCAGCGCCGCCAGCACCCCCCAGCCCGCGATGAACACGCCCCGGTCTCGGATCGCCTCCTTCGGGCGCTTGAGGCTGACCAGGTCATAGGTCGCGGGGATTTTGCGACCGAAGCGCAGGAGCAGCACCGCCAAGGTGGTGACGATGGTGACGAGGGCCACCGGAACCATCACGAGAGCGTAGCCGCCGAAATCGAGCTTGAAGACGTCGGCCGAGACAATGTTGACGAGATTGGACACGACGAGCGGCGTGGAGGCGGTGTCGGCGATGAAGCCCGCGGCCATGGCGAAGGCCAGGGTCGCCTTGGCGCTATATTTCAACTGGACGAGCATGGCGATAACGATTGGCGTCAGGATCAGGGCCGCCCCGTCGTTGGCGAAGATCGCGGCGACGGCCGCGCCCAGGAGCACGATCAGGGCGAACAAAAGCTTGCCCCGGCCGCCCCCCCAACGCGCCACGTGCAATGCCGACCATTCGAACAACCCCGCGCGATCCAGAATCAGGCTGATGACGATCACCGCCACGAAAGTGGCCGTGGCGTTCCAGACAATCCCCCAGACCGTGGGAATGTCCGCGAGACGAACCACACCAGCGAGAAGCGCCAGGACCGCCCCGATCATGGCGCCCCAGCCAATCTTGAGGCCCCCAGGCTGGACGATGACGAGCACGAGGGTCAGGACGAATATGGCGACGGCCAGCAGCAAGGTGCGGTAACCTAGATGAAGGCCGTCATGCGCCGCAGGCCACCCGTGCTCGGATCGCCGCGAACGGCGCACAGACTTCCAGCCGACCGTTGCAGCAATCTTCTAAGAGATAGGCCAGCAGCTCCGCCATATGTTCATAAGCCGCCGCATAGACGACTGAGCGCCCGTCGCGCCGCGACGTGACGAGGCCCGCGTGGGACAGCACCGTCAGGCTCGCCGAGAGTGTGCTCGGCGCCATTCCCACGCGCCGCGCCACCTCGCCAGCGGCCAGCCCTTCAGGTCCAGCTTGGACCAGCTCACGGAAGATCTTCAGCCGTCCTTCATAGGCCAGGGCGGCGAGCGCGGTGACGGCGTTAGTCAATTCCATATTTCAACAATAGATGAAATGTGAGACGGAATGAAGACATGACCGACCTTCCCGCTCTCGACCCTCGCTTCGCGGATTGCCCGACGTTTGACGCTCTGGCGCCGTCCCGGCGCGCCAGCCATCCGCCCCGATTCCTTTTGCTCTATGGCTCCCTCCGCGAGCGGTCGTTCAGCCGGTTCTTGACCGAGGAGGCGGATCGCCTTCTCCGCCGCATGGGCGCTGAGACGCGCATCTTCAATCCGCGCGGGCTGCCGCAAGTCGACGATGCGCCGCTGGACCACCCGAAGGTCGAAGAGCTGCTCCAGGCGTCGCTTTGGTCCGAAGGTCAGGTCTGGTGCAGCCCAGAACGCCACGGCGCCATGACCTCGATCTTCAAGTCTCAGATCGACTGGCTGCCTCTTGATCGGGGCGGCGTGCGGCCGACCCAGGGACGCACCCTGGCGGTGATGCAGGTGAACGCTGGCTCGCAATCGTTCAACACGGTCAATCAGCTCCGCGTGCTGGGGCGGTGGATGCGGATGATCACGATCCCCAATCAATCCTCGGTCCCCAAGGCCTATGAGGAATTCGACGAGGCGGGGCGCATGGAGCCGTCCGCCTATTACGACCGGCTTGTGGACGTGATGGAGGAGCTGATGAAGTTCACCCTGTTGACCCGTGACCTCGCGGACTATCTGGTTGACCGTTACAGCGAACGCATATCCGAAGAGCGTGAACCGGCTGGCGCAGCGCATCTTGTGGCGGCTTTGGACGGCTGAAGCGGGTGATCCAAAGGCGTCACGCTCCTATTAAGGAGAGCCCGATTGGACGACGTACCCCACTTTCCTGAAAGCGTTGCATTCGAAGCCCCGGCCGAGCCGGCGCCCTTCTCATCCCTCGTGCCGGCGATCATCGGCGCGTGCCTGATGATGCAGACCCTCAGCGCCACCGTCATCGTCAACGCCCTGCCGACCATGGCCCGGTCACTTCATGAGGATCCGGTGCGCCTGAATACGGCGATCACGGTCTATCTGTTGGCCGCGGGCATCGTGCTGCCCATCAGCGGCTGGGCCGCGGACCGGTTCGGGGCGCGCAAGATCTTCGTCTTCGCCATTGTCGCCTATGCCCTCTCCAACGCGGCATGCGGTTTCGCCCAGAACCTGGCCGAGCTGCTGATCGCCCGCATGGCGGAGGGGGCGGCGGGGGCGATGTTGCTGCCCGTGGGGCGCCTCGTGCTGCTGCGGGCGACGCCGAAGCACAATCTGGTCCAGGCCATGAGCGTGCTCACCATGCCGGCCCTGCTGGGACCTGTTCTAGGCCCGCCGATTGGCGGGGCGATCATTACTTATGCCTCCTGGCGATGGATCTTCTTTCTGAACCTGCCCATCGCCGCCGTGGGCGTCGCCCTGGTGCTGAGGTTCATCCCCCACGTGAAGGGCGAGGAGCCGCGCCCCCTTGACTGGACGGGCCTCGCGCTCACGGGCCTGGGCATGGCCGGCGTGGTCTATGGCTTTGAGAATCTGGGCCGGCCCGCCATCCCTATCTGGGTCCAGGCGAGCATGATGATCGGCGGTGCGGCTTGTCTGGCCGCCTTCGCGTGGCACGCGGGCCGCACCCGCCACCCGATCGTCGATCTCAGCCTCTTGAAGGTCCAGACCTTCCGGGCCTCCGTGGTGGGCGGGGCCTTCATGCGCGTGGGCATGGGGGCGACGCCGTTTCTGCTCGCCCTGTTGCTGCAGGTGGCCTTTGGCCTCACGGCGCTTCAGGCCGGCCTGATGACCTTCGCCAGCGCCGCCGCCGCCATCGTCATGAAGACCGCCGCGCCCCCCATTCTGCGCCACTTCGGTTTCAAGCGGACCTTGAGCGTCAATGCGGTGATCGTCACTCTCACCTTCATGGCCTATGCCCTGTTCACGCCCGGCACGCCGCATTGGCTGATCTATGTGGTTCTCCTAAGCGGCGGTTTTTTCCGCAGCCTGCAATTCACCAGCCTCAATGGCATGGCCTTCGCCGACCTCGATCAGCCTCGGATGAGCCGGGCCTCCACCCTCTCCACCATGGGTCAGCAACTCTCCTTGAGCATCGGCATTGGCCTTGCCGCCATGTTGCTGCGCCTGTTTCGCGGCTCCGGCCCGCTAACCGCCGCCGCCATCGCCCCCGCCTTCATCGTGGTCGGCGCGATCACCCTGATCTCGGCCTTGTTTTTCGTGACCCTGCCGAGGGATGCCGGGATGGAGCTGAACGGCGGGCCGATGCGACGACGTGGAAGCCGGGGCGTCGCGACGTTATAACTTTGTTGTCACGCGTAGAGCGCGGCGGGATACGCCCGCGGTAGCGAAGGGCGGACCGATGCAAATTCTGATCAGACGTATTGGCGAAATCCGGAAAACCCGCCCATGCGTTCTGATCTAGCCCCCCGAGATCAATGATCAATTGCCCGCCATACTGGTGGCGCCGTTGACAAGCGGGAGCCGCCCGGCCCCCTTCCGCGTGGCGACAATGTTCGACGGCAAGACGGGCCTGATGCTCCTGGAACAGGTCCGCGCCGTCGACGCGCGGCGCCTGGTGAGAAAGGTCGGACAGCTCGACCGGATGACCCTCGGCGCCACGATCGGCGTGCTTCGCGCGCTCTTCTCGGAGTAAGCGGCGTGCGGGATCCATCTCGAAATCGATGCAACCTCCCTTAGCTCTAGACGGTTGAATCGCCCGCCCATCCGGTGTGGGCGAGGAGATGTTTGGTGTCAGACGACGATAAGCCGGATACCCCCGATTTCGCGGAAGGCGTTGCAGCCGCGGACGTGCCCGCGGAGGGCGTCCTCCTAGGCCACGTCGGCGAGGCTCGCGTCCTTCTGGCGCGGGTCTATGGAGACATCGTCGCTGTGAGCGCGGATTGCACCCATTATCAGGGGCCTCTGGAGGAAGGCCTTCGCGTGGGGGAGACTATCCGCTGTCCCTGGCACCATGCCTGTTTCAGTCTTCGAACCGGCGCGGCGCTTGAGGCGCCGGCCTTAAGCCCCCTAGCGCGGTGGGAGGTCGAGAGTCATGGCGATCGGGTGCGCGTCAGCCGCCAGGCCTCGCCCGAGGCGCCGGCGCTAAGCCGGGCCACTGATCCGGAAAGGATTGTCATCGTCGGCGGTGGGGCCGCGGGTTTCGCGGCGGCTCAGCGTCTGCGCGACCTCGGCTATGGCGGGGTTCTCACCCTGATCAGCGACGACCCGGCCGCCCCCTATGACAGGCCCAATCTGTCCAAGGACTTTCTGAGCGGCGAGGCCGAGGCCGATTGGCTGCCCCTCAAGCCAGACGCCTATTACAAAGAGAATAAGATCGACCTCCGCCTGGGGGTCCGGGCGGCGGCCCTGGACACGGGCGCGCGGCGCCTGACCGTGGAGGGCGGCGAAAGCCTGACCTATGATCGGCTGCTGCTGGCCACGGGGGCGCGTCCAAACAAGCTGGATCTGCCGGGCCTGGAGACGTCCCGCGTTCACCTGCTGCGCACCCGGGCTGACGCCGAGGCCCTGGTCGCGGCGGCCGAGGGCGCGCGGACGGCGGCCATTATCGGCGCCAGTTTTATCGGCCTGGAGGTCGCCGGCGCCCTACGCAAACGCGGGCTTGAGGTCCATGTGATCGCCCCGGACGCCATACCGTTCGAAGGCAAACTGGGCCCCGAACTTGGGGGTTTCATCCGGCGCCTGCACGAAAAAGAGGGGGTGGTCTTTCACCTTCAGCGGAAGGCGAAGACTTATGAGAACGGCCGCCTGACCCTCGACGACGGCGCAAGGGTGAGCGCCGACCTCGTGGTGGCCGGCGTCGGCGTCGCGCCAAGGCTGGAGCTGGCCGAGGCGGCGGGCCTGGCCACGGACGAGGGCGTTGTGGTGGATGCGCGCTTTCGCACCAGCGCGCCGGGCGTCTTCGCGGCGGGTGATATCGCCCGCTATCCCGATTGCGTGAGCGGCCAGCCTATCCGCGTGGAACACTGGGTGGCGGCCGAGCGACAGGGCCAGGTCGCCGCGGCCAATATGCTGGGCCTGGCTACGCCGTTTCAGGAGCCGCCCTTTTTCTGGACCGCCTTCTATGGCCTGGGCCTACACTATGTCGGCCATGCCGAGTCCTGGGACGGCATCGAGATCGAGGGCGACCTGGAAAGCCAGGCCGCGGTCCTCCGTTATATCAGGGATGGCGCCCTGCAGGCTGTGGTCACTGTGGGGCCGGAACAGGCCACCCTCGACGCCGCCCAGGCCCTTCGGGAGCGGTGCGCGCGAGATTGATCGCCAAATGTCGAACCCATCGACATATGCCGTTCGATCCCCGCCGTCCCTATCAACAGCTTTCTCCGTCTATCTGAAAACCCTCGTCCGTATCGGTGTGCTTCAGGAGGTGAAGATCGGGTGGGAGCGACTGTTCACCAACCTTGCGCTTCTTGGGCTCCTCACCGGCGATCCCGAAGGATAGTTTCTTAAGATGTGACAGGTGGCGTTTGGGTCAGTGGCGGCGCGCGAGGATATCATCCGCCGCATCCGGTCGTCCCAGCCCGCCGCGCGGCGCCAGGTTTCGGCCCTGACTGCGGCCGTGCTGAGTGTGACCCGCACGGCGCCGAGAGCGGCGGCGCGGTGGATGGCCAACGCCTCCTCCTCAGTGCAGACGCGGTACGAGGCGGCGCGCAAGGTCAAGGCCAGGGGACCCTTCGCGCACATGACCTGCCCGCCACTGTGCCAGAAGATCGGCCCGCTCATGACGGGCGCCTGGCCGCTTGGGGCGGCCCATCGAGGGCCAGATCGAGAGCCCTGTCGAAGACGGCGTAGGCGGGAGGCGTCAGGGCCTCATCAAACAGACCTTCGCTGACCATACGGGCCGCCCGCTGAGGAGTGAGCGGCGCGGCGCGGGCGAGGTCCATGAGGGCGATCTCTTTGCGCCAGTCGCCGAGCGCGTGGGCGACGCGGCCGGCCAGGAGCCAGAGGCGGTTCGTATCGCGATCAGCGATGATGTCGCCCATTTCGGCGCTTTGGCGGCCATGTTCGATGAAGGCCTGGGCGCAGACGTCGAACGCGGTGATGCGCCGCCAACGATTCAGATCAAGGGACATGGAGGGCTTTCCATTATCGTTAAGCCCTAATAATTACAAAATGAAATCCGTGCGTCAAGCTTCGGGATTGCCTGATGCAATGCGGGATTGATCGACCCCGTCTAACCCTCGCGTCTGATTCGAAAAGTGCGCAGCACGTCGCGGGCCTGGTCGCGGCGCTCCTCCGGGATCTCGGACCAGATATCGAGGATATCCTCGCTCACTGCGTGAGGGTCGACCTCAAGAAGATGGCCAGGGCGGGTGCCGAGAACCGGGGCGATCTTGCGAAGCCACTTATCGGATAGTCCCCGGTCGCCGGACTCCAGGAGGCTGATCACCGCCCCCGTGGTGCCAATGGCCTCGGCCAGCTTGGCCTGGGTCATACCGCGATGCTCGCGCCATGCACGGAGATAGTTTCGTATGCCGGATCTCACCATGGAGAGGCATTATGCAAAGCAAACTGCGCTTGTCGTCAGGCAAAACGCAAAAGAAGGGGTTTACAGATAAATTGCTTAGTGCAATCATATTGCGTCATGCAAAACATTCGCTCTCTTCACATCGCCCGGGCGCCGCGCCCCTGGCACACCCGCACGGCGGGGGAATGCGCCTTTCCTGTGGAGGCAGGCGAGTCGGGCTTAAACTCCTGCTGCAATCCGAGCGGCGCGGCGACCTATTGTCCCGCGCACCGGAGGGCCATGCGAGGACAGCGCGGTCAGAGCGCCGAGGCCTATACCGAGGCGGTGCTCGGCTGGCTGGAGATGGGGGAGCGCTGGACATGAAAACGCGGCGGAGCAAGGCGCCCGCGAGCCCGGAAGCCATCGCCCGCCTCCGTGCCGCGGCCCGGGCGGCGGCGGCCGATCCGGCGACCTGGGGTGTGGACGCCAAGGCCTTGCATCTCGCCTCTCAAAGCGATGTGGCGGCGCGCCTCGGCCCGCGCGGCGAGGTCACCAGGGCTCATCGGCTGGATGTATTTGATCGGCTGCACGCGCGCGGCGCCCTCTCTGACATCGCCGTCGGCGCGGTGCGGCGGCTGCAGGAAGATATGGCCAAGCTTCACCGCACGGGCCTGGGCGTGCGTGACTTCGCGCCGCGCGTGGACGTACGGGCGCGGCCCGGGTTCTTCGCCGAGACGCGTCTGCTGGCCGGCCAAAGGGTCCAGGCCGCTCTCGATCTGGCCGGTCCGGTCAGCGCTCGTCTTCTGCGCAGTCTCTGCGAAACCCCCGCGATCCTGGGCCAAAACCTCGATTGGCGGGTGGTGGTGGAGATCGAAACCGGCGAGCGCCTGCCCGACGCGCAAGGCGCCGCCCTGCGCGCCGCCACGGAAAACCTCGCAGGCGCCTACCGCCTCATCGACCAGGCGCGGCGCCGTGCCGAAGCTTGACTTCGCGGCGCGTGGCTGACCTGAAATCGTGGGATGACTGCTCAGACCGCGAACCTGACGCCCGCCGTGCCGCCGCTTTCGCGGGTGCTGGGTATTGTGTTCGGCCTGGCGGTGGTCGTGGGCGGGATTATCGGCTCGGGGATCATGCGGGCGCCAGGTGTGGTGGCGCTGGGGCTGCACAGCGTTCCGCTCACCTTGGCCTTCTGGGCGGCCGGCGGGGGTCTGGCTCTCTTGAGCGCCATGCCGCTGGTGGAGGCAGGCGCCTCCGTGCCCCAGGCCGGCGGCAGCTATCCCATCGCCACGCGGGCCTTTGGACCGACCGCCGGTTTCATGACCGGCTGGCTCACCTGGCTGCAATATACCTCCTCCAACGCCTTCATCGCCGTGGTGTTCGGGGAATATGTCCATCGTCTGGGCCTGGCGGGCGGCGTGTCGAAGGGCGCGCTGGCGGTGGGGCTGATTCTGGCCTGCGCCGTCATCAACTGGACGGCGACCCGGGTCAGCGGTGGGTCTCAGAGCGTGGCCAGCGCTATCAAGGGGGGCGCCTTTCTTCTGGTGGCGGCGATCCTCTTCGCCTCGCCGCACGCCCCGGCAAACTATCATCCCACGGACATCCATCCCGTCGCCACAGGGGCCGCCGCCGTCGCCGCCATCGTCATGGGGGTGAGGGTCATCTACCAGACCTATGCCGGCTGGGACGGGGCGATCTATTTTTCGGAGGAAGTGGATAACCCCCAGCGCAATGTGGCCCGGGCGACATTCATCGGCATAGGCCTCGTCACCGTGCTCTATCTTCTGCTGAACGCCGCGCTGTTCCACGTCCTGACACCGAACCAGATCGCCGGCTCGGAACTGGCGATGGGCGACGCCATTCGCGTCTCCATGGGTGCGCTGGGCGACAAGGTGCTGACCGGCATCGGCGTCATTTCCCTGGCCGCCATCGTCAATCTGCAGGTCATGGCCGCTTCGCGCATCACCTACCGTATGGCGGCCGACGGGGTGCTGCCGAAGTTCCTGTCACAGGTGGCCAAGGGCGGCGCGCCCCAGCTTAGCGTGGCGGCGGTGGCCGTGGTCTCTGCGATCTTCGCCGGGTCCGGCAGCTATGAGAGCATCACACGTATCTATGCGCCCTGGAGCATCGGCAGCGTCTTCATGATCTGTATCAGCGCCATCGCCCTGCGCTATCGCGAGCCGAACCTGCCCAGGCCCTATCTCACGCCGTTTTTCCCCTGGATTCCGATCTTCGCCGCCCTGATCCAGGCTGTCCTGATCGCCATCGTGGTGATCGACGATCCGGCCTCGGGCCTCTGGTCCCTGGTGGTGCTGGTCGCGCCCCTGCCACTGTATCTGTATTTTATGCGACGTAGATAGAAGATGCGGGAAACGTCGAGCGATCCTCTCGCCGTATCCCGCACGAAGCGCAGCGAAGATGCGGGACCTAGGTGACTCGCCGAGGTTCGCGACCATCGCATGGCATCCATTCACCTGGGTCCGGGCTCGCTTCGCGCCCCGGGATGATGGGGAGGGGAGTGAGCAGCTTGCCCTAGGCAGGGGCCTGGACCTAGACTCCCGCAAAAGCCTGGGAGACGCGACACATGGAAGATTTGGTCGCCGATCTCCTCGCGCGCCTGACCCTGGAGGAGAAGGTGGCGCTCATGGCGGGGGCCGCGTCCTTCACGCTGGAGGGGGTCCCGCGCCTGGGCGCGCCGTCCATTCGCATGACCGATGGCCCCACGGGGGTGCGGTCCAATGAAGGCGAGGCGGCGACGGTGTTTCCCGTGGGGGTCGCCATGGCCGCCACCTGGAACCCGGACCTCACCCGCGAGGTGGCCGCCGCCATCGCCCGGGAAGCCCTGGCCTTAAAGAACGCGGTGGTTCTCGCCCCCACCATCAATATCGTCCGCACGCCGATCTGGGGCCGTAATTTCGAGACCTATTCGGAGGACCCCTTCCTCGCCGGCGCCCTCGGCGTCGCCTATGTGGAGGGCCTGCAAGGCGAGGGGGTGGGCGCCTCCCTCAAGCACTATGCGGCAAATAATCAGGAACAGGGCCGCATGACGGTGAGCGTTCTGCTCGATGAGCGGACCTTGCGCGAAATCTATCTGGCCGCCTTCGAGACGGTGGTGAAGACGGCGAACCCCTGGACGGTCATGGCCGCCTACAACCGCATCGATGGGGTCTACGCCACGGAGAGCGATCATCTGCTCAACCAGATCCTTAAAGGTGAGTGGGGCTATGACGGTGTGGTGGTCTCGGACTGGGGCGCGGTCCACGCCACGGCCGCCGCAGCCAGGGGCGGTACAGACCTGGAAATGCCGGGCCCGCCGCGCTGGTTTGGCGAGAAAATGCTGGCCGCGGTCCGGGCGGGCGAGGTCTCTCTCGGGCGCATCGATGACGCTGCGGCGCGGATGATTCGGCTTCTCGCCCGCTGCGGCGCCCTGGATGGGCGCGAGGCGCCCCCTGGCGAACTGCGAACCCAGCGCCACCGCCAGATCGCCGCGCGGGCGGCGGAGGAGGCCGTGGTACTGCTCAAGAATGCCGAACAGATCTTGCCGCTGGACGTGAAGAGCCTGAAGCGTATCGCCGTGGTGGGTCCAAATGCGGACGCGCGGCGCATTCAGGGGGGCGGCTCCTCGGCGGTTCGCGCCGGACGCGAAGTCTCCCTGCTCCAGGCCATCAGCGATCTCGTGGGCGCTGACTGTGAGGTTCTCCACGCCGACGGCGGGGACCATGAGCCGGTCCCGCCGGCCGCCCGGGCGACCCATTTCAGCGCCGACGAGGCGGGTGGGGTGCGTGGCCTCACCTGCCATTACTTCGCCGAGCGCGGCTTTGGCGGTTCGCCCCATCGCGTCCAGGTGGAGCGGCAGATCGGCAAGCTGGTCTCCACCACCTCGTTCGCGGGGCTGGGGGCGGGGACCGGCGCCCTGCGCTGGACTGGCTGGCTGTGGCCGAAGCGCGACGGGCGCCATGAGCTCTCCCTGCGCGGGCCCGGCAGCGTGCGCCTGGAGCTGGCCGGGGAGACCCTGATCGACGACTCCACGCCAGGCCGGGAGGATCCCATGGACGTGGCCGGAACCAAGGTCATGCGCCGCATCGCCGCGGTCGATCTGGCGGCGGGTCAGGGCTATCCCGTGGTCATCGACTATGTGCGCCCGGAAGACACCGCCCATCTCGCCTGGGAATATGTGGGCGTGGGCCTGCGCCAGCCGCGCGGTTCGGTGGCGGATGCCGCGGCCCTGGCGGCTGCCTGCGACGGCGCCATCGTGGTCGTCGGCGCGGCGTCCCTCACCGAGGCCGAGGGCTATGATCGGGAGAGCCTGGATCTGCCCGGCGACCAGAACGCCCTTGTCGAGGCGGTGCTGGCGGCCAACCCCAAGACGGTCATTGTTCTGGTGGGCGGCGCGCCCTATGCCATGCCGTGGATCGATCACGCCCCGGCGGTGGTGGTCACCTGGCTGGGGGGCGAGGAGGGGCCTGACGCCACGGCCCGCATTCTCTTTGGCGAGGCTTCCCCGTCGGGGCGCCTTCCGGTGACATTCCCACGGCGCTTAGAGGACACTCCGGCCCATGACTGGTATCCGGGAGACGAAGCGGTGACCTATGGCGAGGGGCTCTTCGTGGGCTATCGCCACTATGACCGCGCGCCAGAGCGGCCGCTTTTCCCCTTCGGCCACGGCCTGACCTATTCGCGCTTCGCCTATGAGGACCTGATCGTCCCCGAGACCGCGATCGCGGGGGAGAGCGTCACGGCGTCCTTTACCTTGCGCAATGTGGGCGAACGGGAGGCCAAGGAGACGGCTCAGCTCTATGTTCGCCCGCGGGGGCCCTCGGTGGAGCGGCCGGTGAAGGAGCTGAAGGGCTTCGCCAAGGTGAGCCTGGAGCCAGGCGAGCGCCGCCCGGTGACCCTCACCCTGGACGCCCGCGCCTTTTCCTTCTGGGATCCGGAACTCGGCGGCTGGAACGCCGAGCCTGGCGCCTATGACATCCTGGTGGGCGGCTCGGCGGCGGACATTGAACTTCAGGCCACGGTGAGGCTGGAAGCCGCGACCGTCTGAGGCCAGACGGATCTGGTGCGCCACGGATCAAATCGAGTCGCGGCGCGTTGCGTAAGGTGTCGCCTGGACATCCGGCGGCGTCTTCTCACAGCGAGACAACAGCCATGGGCATTTTCGCATGGCTGGTCCTGGGGCTCCTGTGCGGGCTCATCGCCAGCCGGCTCGTCAATCACAGGGGCGCGGGCATGGTCCTGGACGCCACGCTGGGGATCGTCGGCTCCTTCGTGGGAGGCCTCCTGTTTAATTTCTTTGGCGCGCCGAGCCTCTCCAGCTTTAGTATGGCCAGCGTTCTGGTGGGCGTTATGGGCGCGGCCGTGACGCTGGTTCTCTATTATGCCTTGATGGGGCGCCGCGACATTTAGAGGGGGCGGCGTGTTGCACACAAAGACTGTGGTAATTACCGGCGCCACTTCGGGCATCGGCGCCTCGGCCGCCGAGTCCCTGGCCGCCCAGGGCGCGCGGATCATCTTCACGGCGCGCGACGCCGCCAAGGCCGCCGCGACCCTGAGCCTCCTCAACCAGGCGGGCCCGGACGCGGCCCATGACTTTGTCATCGCCGATCTGACGACCGTCGCGGAGATGAAAAGAGCTGGCGAAGACCTGGCTGCCAAGGCGGGCGCCGTGAATATCCTGATCAATAATGCCGGGGCGATGTTCTCCAGCCGCCAGATCACCGCCGATGGCCTGGAATTGACCTTCGCGGTCAATCACATGGCCTATTTCGTGATCACCGAAATTCTTCGCCCCCTCCTGGCGCCGGATGCGCGGATCGTCAGCACGGCGTCGGTGGCGCATAAGTCCGCGAACCTCAACTTCGCCGACATGACCCTGGCGAAGGTCTCGCCCAGCCTCTTTCCCATCGTTGCCTATGGCAATTCCAAGCTGTGCAATATTCTCTGGACGCGGGAACTGGCCCGGCGTCTGGCGGGGACGGGGATCACCGCCAACTGCGTCCATCCCGGCGGGGTCAATTCCGGCTTTGGCGACAACCTGAGCGGTCTCCTGAAAACGGTTTTCAGCCTCGGCAAGCGCTTCATGTTGACCCCCGCCGAGGGCGCCGACACCCTGGTCTGGCTCGCCTCATCCCCCGAGGTGGACGGCCAGACCGGCGGCTATTGGGCCAAGCGCAAACGCCTCACCCCCTCCATAGCCGCCCGCGACGATGTCGATGCGCGGAGGCTGTGGGAGCTCAGCGCGGGGTTGATGGCGAGCGCTTGAAACGCCTAACCCGCCGGCAGGGCTTTCCAGTGGAAGCTGGCCAAGGGGCAGACGCGGTCGGAGCCGTCGCGGGTGTCGCGGAGCCAGGCGCGACCGTTCGCAAGGCTGACCACGCGATAGATAGGCAGTCCGCCCGCGTCGGCGGAGATCAGCTCGCCCTGACGGACGTGGTCCTCATCCGGGCGGTCCAGATAGACCCAGGTGATGTCGCCAGCGTGGCCGGCCATCGTCGTCTCTCCTTGCCTTGGCCGTCACGGTTGTGATCGGCCACGACACGCTATTTGCGCCCACCTCGCTTAAGATGTCGTGAAAGCGCCGTTTAGCTGGGGTTCATCCCGTGACAGGCTTTCGTGATTGTGGCGGTGGCTTGACAGGGGAGGGGGGCCATGCGCGTTTCCCCGGCTTTTTTAGAGGCGATTTTAAGTTCCCGTGACCGGCCCCAGCTCCATCTATCGCTCCCACACCTGCGGCGCCCTGCGTCTCGCCGACGCGGGCCAGAACGTGCGCCTGAGCGGGTGGCTGCACCGCAAGCGCGATCATGGCGGGCTGATGTTCGTCGATCTGCGCGACCATTATGGCCTGACCCAGCTGGTGGCCGATCCGGCGACGCCGGGCTTTGAGGTGCTTGAGCGCCTGCGCGCGGAGAGCGTGGTGCGGATCGACGGCGAGGTGGTGGCCCGCGCCGCCGACGCCGTGAACCCGGGACTTGCCACCGGCGAGATCGAGGTCAGGGTGCGCGCCGTGGAGGTGCTGTCCGAGGCTTCCGAGCTGCCCCTGCCGGTGTTTGGCGAGCCGGATTACCCCGAGGATATCCGCCTGAGGTATCGCTATCTGGACCTGCGGCGCGAGACCCTGCATCGCAACATCGTGCTTCGCTCCAAGGTCATCGATTCCATCCGCCGCCGGATGATCGACCAGGGCTTCCTGGAGTTCCAGACCCCGATCCTCACCGCCTCCAGCCCCGAGGGGGCGCGGGATTTCCTGGTGCCCTCGCGCCTGCATCCGGGGACCTTTTACGCCCTGCCCCAGGCGCCCCAGCAGTTCAAACAGCTGCTGATGGTGTCGGGCTTCGACCGCTATTTCCAGATCGCCCCCTGTTTCCGGGATGAGGATCTTCGCGCCGACCGGAGCCTGGAATTCTACCAGCTCGACGTGGAGATGAGCTTCGTCACGCAGGATGATGTGTTCGCGGCCATCGAGCCGCTGATGCATGGCCTGTTCACCGAGTTTGGCCAGGGAAAGCGCGTCACCGCCCATCCCTTCCCGCGCATCCCCTTTTCCGAGGCCATCGCCAAATACGGCTCCGACAAGCCGGACCTGCGCAACCCGCTGGTCATGCAGGACGTCTCGCAGGCCTTCCGGGGCGGCGGGTTTGGGGTCTTCGCGCGGATACTGGAGACGCCAAAGACGGCGGTCTGGGCCATTCCGGCGCCGGGCGGCGGCTCGCGGGCCTTCTGCGATCGGATGAACGCCTGGGCTCAAGGCGAGGGTCAGCCAGGCCTTGGCTATGTGTTCTGGCGCGAGGGCGAGGAGGGCGGCGCCGGCCCCATCGCCCGCAATCTTGGCCCTGAGCGCACCGGCGCCATCGCCAAGCAGCTGGGCCTGGGCGTCGGCGATGCGGCCTTCTTCGTCGGCGGCGATCCCAAGAGCTTTTACAAGTTCGCGGGGCTCGCGCGTACGCGGGTTGCGACCGAGCTTGGCCTGGTGGACGAGGACCAGTTCGCCTTCTGCTGGATCGTCGATTTTCCCATGTTCGAGATGAACCAGGAGACGAACCACGTCGACTTCTCGCACAACCCCTTTTCCATGCCACAGGGCGAGCTTTCGGCGCTGAACGATCAGGACCCGCTGGATATCGTCGCCTATCAGTATGACATCGTCTGCAACGGCTATGAGCTGTGCTCGGGCGCCATCCGCAACCATCGCCCGGAGGTGATGTTGCGGGCCTTCGAGATCGCCGGTTATGACCGTGAGACGGTGGAGCGCGACTTCGCCGGCATGATCAGCGCCTTTCGCCATGGCGCCCCGCCGCACGGGGGTCTGGCGCCCGGTATCGACCGGATCGTCATGCTCTTGGCCGGGGCGACGGCGATCCGCGACGTCATCGCCTTCCCGCTGAACCAGCAGGGTCAGGATCTGATGATGAACGCGCCCTCGGCCGTGCGGGACGCACAGCTGAAGGAGCTTAGTTTGCGTTTGGCGTCCGGGGCGGCGAAGGCGGGCTAGGGGCCGAAGGCGGCGACCAGTCGCCGTGGCGGCCGCAGCCGCGGGACGATCCTGACTGACCATGCTGGCCGTGATCGTGGCAGGCCAGCGCCAATTGATCGTGGGTCAGGCCTTTGACCGTGGAGAGGTCCGCGCCGGTCAGGGACGCGCCAACCAAGGTCGCGTTGGTGAAATCCGCGTGATCGAAGTGGCCGCCGCTCAGGTTCGCGTCGGTGAGGTCGGCGCCCTGGAACGAGGCGCCCTCGAAGTGGCCGTCGTGCAGATCGGCGCCCAGCAGGCGGGAATGGTCGAAATGGGCGCCCTGGGCGGTCGCGTCATGGATGTCGAGGCCCGGTATGGAGACATCATCCAGGCGCGCGCCCTGGAAGTTGGCTCCCGCCGCTTCCATGCCGACGCCTGCGACGCCCTGCAGGCCCGCGCCGGAGAAGTCGGCATGGTAAAAGAGCGACCCGGCCATATGCGCCCCGCGAAGATCGGCGTGAGAGAGATCCGCGCCGGAGAAATTGGCGCCCAGGAACGTCGCGCCCTTAAGGTCCGATCCCACGAGAGACGCGCCCCGGAAATTGCTCCCGATGAAGTGCGCTCCGGCGAGCTTGCGGGTGGAAAGATCGCATCCCTCGCAGGAGCCGCCGAGGGACATCATGCGCGGTATGGCGCGACCATTGTCCGCCGCCGCCGCCGCCGCACCGCAGGCCGCGAAGGCGCCGAGGCTTAAGGCGAGCGCGAAGCCTAATGCCGCGTTGCGGGAGGCGCGGGGGCTCGACGCTGCGTGTGCTGTGGCGGGCTGGGTCATGATGAGCCCCCAATAGCCAGCCCTAGGGGCCGGCGCGCCACTTAAATCGCGGTAATGAACGGTATTATGGCGCAAACGCCGGAAGACTTCTAGCGCGCTAACCCCATGTTTTAGAACATGGAAACCCGCCTTTACCCGATCAACCGCCGCCGCCTTCCAGGCCGCGCGCCTTACGTCGTCACCGCCCTTCGCCGCAAATATGCGGAGCTTAAGGGCCGCATCCGCTACACCGCCGATTGCTGGGATCAGCCGACGATAGACGCGCTGCACCAAGTGGGCCACGTCCTGCGCCTATTCAACCCTGGCGAAGACCTGTCCGCGATACCCCCTATGCGCCCTTACAAGGGCCAACGGTCGAAGCACTGGACCCGTGCGGCCCTGGACGTGCTGAGGGCGTCTAACAGCCCCATGACGGCGCGAGAGATCGCCCGACGCATCGCCAAGGATCGGGGGATCACCGACAACGCCACGCTGTCGTCGATTGAATGCTCGCTGCACGTCACGTTGCCCAAGAGGGAGGGCGTGGTGATGGTGGGGAGGGAGCCGAAACGGTGGGCGTTGGGTTAAACTAAACGCCGCCCACACGACGTTCCGACGCATCAACGACGTTAAATCCAAACCGCGCCGCCGCCTGATCGGTCACGACAAACCCTGTCGATGGGTTTCCCTCCATAAGTTCGGACCTCACGAAATACCTGACGCGGTCTCGAATCGTAGGCAAATCATAGTCCATCCCTTCACGGGCAGCCATTTTGATAATGTCATCAAAACCCCACGGTCCCCCGTGATGTGCTCTTTTCAAAACATTTTTCCATTTCTCGGAAATGGCCCCCGGCTGGCGACCGCGTAAAATGATGCGTGGGCCAAGAGGACGCAGTGTTGATGCGGCTTCAAAAGCGGCCAACTCCGTTTCGGCAACCAAAATCCGTCTTTCCAAATCGTTGATCATTTGGCGCAGTTCCTCCACCGCGCTACGTTTTTCCGCGATGAGTTTTTCGAGTTTGTCCAACTGATCACCTCCAAACTCGCAGATTTTTGTGGACAAGAAGGCCTCCAAATGGTCAAATCAAACCATTCGGAGGCCCCTCGCCCTTGGCGGTGGGGATGGGTTTCGAACCCATGGTGGACGCTGTGAACGTCCACTTCGGAACCTAAATCCGACGCCTTAGACCACTCAGCCACCCCACCCTTAGGTGCAGACCCCCTAGGTTATCCTAGGGGGTTTTGCTTTATGGAATGGTTTTGAGATTGAGTCTAGGTCTAAACGCCGCTCTAAACGTCGTTGCGTCGTTAATTATTATGCCGCCTTGTGGCGTTGCCAGTAGCCCGAGAAATCCACGCTTGGCTTCTGCGCCATCGCCAGCCCCGCAACGCGCGTCACTTGCTCCCCATTGGCCACGCGGCGGCTATCCTCGCGCCATGCGGCCTCTTGGGCGTAGCGAAGGAGGTAAGGGCCGCTAATGTGGTGATGGTGGCCCATCTCACCGCGACGCAGGCGGCTGAAATACTCTTCCGCCCAATTGGTGCAGGCGCCGTCCAGTGAATAGGCTTCGCCGTGATTGATGCGCTTCATTTCAAAGCGAACGTGCAGGCCATCCCATGAATTGGCTTCGTCGGCGTTGACGACGGTTCCGGCCTTGAGGTGCGAGCGGATAAAGCCCGTCGCGGCGGCTTCCGTCTTGAAAACGGCGGGAAGGCTAGCGCCGCCATGCTCGCGGATGATGACGACAACCCGGCGCTTGCCAGTGCGGTTTTCGGCGCGTCGGCGATCAACCCGGTTTTCTTTGAGGTTCGCGGGCTTTACGTAGCCGCCGAAATAGGCGCCATC
>Ga0116230_10000571_pt1 | contig 32655 bp, 19 predicted proteins | sample S1TSphfallax_3_FD_88678 | JGI IMG/M metagenome (GOLD analysis project Ga0116230, IMG submission 88678) | Host-associated microbial communities from peat moss isolated from Minnesota, USA - S1T2_Fd - Sphagnum fallax MG | ecosystem: Host-associated > Plants > Peat moss > Unclassified | place... | reverse complement strand
CTGAGCGCCAATCCTGCGACCCCTGGCTATGTGTCGGGGCTGTACGCCATCATTCCGACCGCCAAGGGCCAAGCGGCGCCGTACGATCCCGAGGAATCGACGTTCGCGAACGCCACGCAAACCGTGTATCTCACGGGCGGCGCCGGCTTGGCGGCCGGCTTCTATGCGCTGCTGCCGCCGCGCTATGCGCTCGAACCCGGCGCGCAGCTGATTCAGCTCGAGTCCGGTTTCGCCGGCGTGACGGCCGGCCAGATCGGCGCGCTCGGCAATGGCACACCCGTCATCGCCGGCTACTTGAGTTCGGGAACCACCGGATTGCGTCTCGGCAACACCGAGTACCAGGGATTTGCGGTTTATCCCGCCGGCGACACGAAGCTGTATCCTGCGGGCTACGCTCAGTCGATCGCGGCCTACGACGTCACGCAGGCGTCGATCTATTTCGGCGCAGCTGCGACGTTGGCCGGTACCGGCCCGGTCTCGGAACCCGCCGATGCGGGCACCTTCACCTTGTCGATCACGCCGCAGCCGGCCATGACGCCCGCGCTCAGCAATCTTCTCGACCTGCAAGGCGGCGTGCTCACCGCGGCGGCGAGCGGCGGGCGCGGTGCGTTGGTCAACATCAGTGCGCCCGATCTCGAAATCACCGCGGGCACGGCGGGCACCGCGGGTTCGATCACGGTGTCTTCGGCGGTTCTGCAGAGCTGGAGTGCCAGTCAGCTGACCCTGGGCGGCACCAGTACGCCCACGTCGGTCATCGATGCCGGCTCATCGAGCGGGAGTTCCACGAGTAGCAGCATCGCGGTGGCGGCGAATAGCGTCACGGTGGACGCGGGCGTATCACTCACGGCCGATCAAATCGAACTCGTCGCGCAGCAGTCGATCGACGTGAAATCCGGCGCGACGCTGGCGTCCACGTCCGGCAAGAGCGGCACCGTGCTCGCGACGCTGCCGGCGCAGCAGACCGTGACCTTGAACGACGCGTACCAAACCGACGCCGGCGGAAATTTGGTGCCGGTGCCGGCCGGTACCGCCGTGCCCTTGCCGCAGGGCGCGCTGCTGGCCGTGTCCGACCTCGATTTGCCCGTGGTGTCGCGCGCGGCGACGACGACCAACGGCGCCACGATCACGCTCGAGGCCGGTGCGAGCTTGCGATCGGGCGGCGCACTCGCACTCGACTCTCCGGGGACGGTCACGGTGGCCGACGGCAGCATCGCGGGCAAGGGGGCGAGCTGGTCACTCGGCTCCGGCAGCATTGCCTTCGTCGGCACGGGTACGTCGACCGACACATTGAATGTCGATTCGGCGCTGGTGACTGCACTCCAGGGCGCGGGCGCGGTGCGGCTCGCGGCGCTGGGTAGCCCGACGACGGCCGGTAGCATCGACCTCTATGCGCCGGTGGCGCTGGGCGCGACCGGCGCCGCTGCTGCGCCGACGTTGAGCGCGCTCACGCTGCAGGGGAGTGCGATCAACAATGAGACCGGCGGCAACGCCGTGTTCGGCGCCGACACCGTCACGCTGGGCGGTACCGTCACGACGCCACCGGCCGCCGCCGCGCCGGGCACCGGCACGCTCACCTTCGTCGGCGACAGCGTGGTCGTGGGTCCAGGGTTCCTGACGGTCAACGGCTTTGGCCGCACACAGGTTCAAGCCGGCGGCGCCGTGCAGGGATCGGGCGCCGGCGGCCTGTATGTGGGCGGTGAGCTCGCGGTCAATGCCGTCGAGTTGACGGCCGCACCGGACGGCCAGGATGCCCTGGGCACGACGCTGAGCGCGACCGGCGCGCTGACCATCGGCACTGCAACCCTGCGGCCCAAGGTCACGCTGCCCACGCTCGTCGGCGGGAATCTGTCGCTGCAAGGGAACGGCATTGACGATGCCGGTGCCATCGTGGTCCCCGCGGGATTGGTGACCTTGAATGCCGGCACCGGTAACCTGACGCTCGCCTCGTCGGCGACCATCAATGCGGCGGGAACGCTGCTGTCCGCCGTCGACCAGACCGCTGCGGCACCCGGCGGCGCGGTGACGCTCGCCGCGGGCGGCAACGTCACGCTCGATTCGGGTTCGAGCATCAGCGTTGCGGGTGCGGGCTCTGCGCCGGCCGGTAGCCTCAGCATCACGGGCGCGGGGACTGTGACGCTGTCCGCGTCTTTGGCGGGCGGTTCGCCCGCGGCCACCGGCGGCAGCTTCACGCTCGATGCCGGCACCTTGGCGGGCGGGCTGGCGCCGCTCGCCGCGACCTTGAATCCGGGCGGCGCGGGCGGTTTCAGCAACCTCATCGACATACGCGTCGCGAACGGCAACCTGGCTCTCCCGGCGGGCGAGACGATGAGCGCGAACAGCGTCGCGCTCACGGCCGACACGGGCTCCGTCGACATCGCGGGCACGATCGCGGCGCCGTCGGCCGCCACGCGCGGCGCGATCACACTGTCAGGCGGCACGGGCGTCGTGCTCGAGGCGAGCGGACAACTCCTCGCCAACGGCAGCGGTGCGGGCGGACGCGGCGGCGAGATCGAGCTCAACTCCACGTGCGCCACGTGTACCATCACGCTCGACGCCGGCAGCGTGGTGCAAGCCGCGGGTAGCGCGCAGATGGGCGAACTCGTATTGCGCGCGCCGGCGCTCGTCGCGACCAACGACGTCGCGATCAACGATCAGCCCGGCGCGCCGGCGGGTATCGGCGCGGACGTGAGCCAGGCCGGCCAGGTCATCGTCGAGCCCGTCATCGTGTTTCAGGAAACGGCGGCCGGGCTCGCGAACGGTGACTTGGGCGCCGATGTCGGCACCGCGGCCGGCTTCTTGGCGACGGCCGCGCCGACGATCGGCGCGCGTTTGACGAGCCCGAGCACGACGCCGATCAGCGTGCAGGTGGGCGCCGAGATTCAAGACAATGACCCCGGCGATGCGATCACGCTGGGCGCGTTCGATTTTTACCAGAACAACAGCGCGTCGGGCCAGGTCGTCAATCTCACGCTACGCGCCGCCGGCTCGCTCACGCTCGACGGCTCGCTCTCCGACGGCATCGCCGGCACCGCGAACAAACCAGCCCTGGTCACCACGGCATCCGGTTCGCTGGCCTTGGTGGCCGGCGCGGATCTGACGAGCGCCAACCCCACGGCCGTGCTCTTGGGCTCGACTGCCGCGCTGACCTTGGCGCCCGGTTCGGTGGTGCGAACCGGCACTGGCGACATCAATCTGGCCGCCGCCGGCGACGTGGTATTCGGCGACGGCAGCTCCGTGTACACGGCCGGTTCGCTCGCGGCGCCTGCGGCGTTCAAGAATCTCATGAACTTCGGTGCTGACGGCGGCAACGTGCATGTGGCCGCCGCCGGCGACGTCGTCAGTCAGCTGGTCGACGGCGATGCGGGTAATTTCAGCGTCACGGGTTGGCAGCTGCGCCAGGTGGTTGGCGGCGGTTCCACCGGCGAACCGGTCGCGGTTCGCTATGGCAACGATCTGGCCGCGTTCGATTGGAATGTGGGCGCATTGGCGGGCGGCGACGTCACGGTGGCGGCGGGCGGTAGCGTGAGCTATCTCTCGGCGGCCACCGCCGACAGCTTGGTGGGCGGCAAGCTCTACGGGGCGGGCGGCGGCCTGACCATCACCGCGGGCGGGGACATCGGCAGCGTGCAAGTGGCGGTGGCGTCGGGTCAGGGCACGTTGACGGCGGGCGGCGGTCTGACCGCGCTCGCGAGCACCATCGACGGCCAGTCCGTGGGTTCGTCGTTCGCATTGGGCGACTCCGCGGTCGCCGTGTGGGCGCGGCAATCGCTGCAGGTCGACGCCGTCTACAACCCGACCTATGCGGCGAATGCGCCGAACATTTCCTCTGACGCGTTCCTGACCTACAGCACGGCCTCGGCGCTGTCGTTATCGAGCACCGATGGGACCGTCACGCTCGAGCTCGATGCCACCAACTCGACCATGGGCACCTTGCTCGGCTCGGGCATCGTCGAAGGCAGCGGCGCCGGTTTCCTGTACGTGCTGCCCGCCCATCTGACGGTGCAAGCATTGCAACAGGACGTGGTACTCAATAACGACCTGAAGACCATCCTGTTCCCGTCGAGCACCGGGCAACTCGATTTGTTCGCGGGCCGCGACATCGTCGCGACGTCCGGCGAAATCGGCATGTCCGACAGCCTGCCCGGCACCTATCCCTCGGTGTCGACCCCGTTGGCGCAGACGGCGGCCAATCCCCTCGACGTCGCCGGTCTGGTGCCGTTTTCGGGCGACATTCACGTCGGCGATGCGACGCCGGCGCTCGTCACCGCGGGCCGCGACATCGACGGCTTGACGCTGTCCCTTCCCAAAGCGGCACAGGTGGTGGCCGGGCGCGACATTTCGAACCTGGTCTATCAGGGCCAGAATCTCGCGGCTACCGAAACGACCCTCATTTCGGCGGGGCGCGACATCTCCTACACCGGCGACTTTGCCGGCATCACGTTGGGCGGCCCCGGCAGCCTCGACGTGCTCGCGGGCCGCAACCTCAATCTCGGTTTGGGCGATGGCATCACGACGGCGGGCGACCTGCTGAATGCCAATCTGCCCACTGCCGCGGGTGCGAACGTCAACCTCATGGTGGGCTACGGCACGACCCAGGCGGACCTGTCGGGATTTCTGGCCAGCGAAATCGTCAACGCCAAGGCACCCACCTACCAGACCGAGCTCATCGACTACGTCGAGAGCTTGACCGGCGAGTCTGCGTTGACCTTCGCCGCGGCGCTCGCCGAGTTCAAAGGGTTCACCAGCACCGAACAAAGTCCGCTCATCGACTCCGTGTTCTTCAACGAGCTGCTGCTCTCCGGTCGTGCGGCCAATAGCGGTAGCGGCGTGGGCTTCGCCGAGGGCTATACGGCCATCGATGATCTGTTCCCCGGCAGCCGCAATCCGACGACCGCCAAACCGAGTCCGTATTCGGGTAATCTGGAATTGACGTCGAGCGGGATCTACACCGACAGCGGCGGCAACATCTCGATTCTAGTGCCCGGCGGCGACATCGACGTGGGCCTCGCGAACGCGCCCGTGGGACTCGTGCAAAAGCCGGCGTCCGAACTCGGCATCGTGGCCGAGGGCACCGGCAACATCGATATCTATTCGTACGGGGACGTCAACGTCAATACGTCGCGCATCTTCACGCTTGGCGGCGGCAACATTTTGATCTGGTCGACCACCGGCAGCATCGATGCCGGCAATGGCTCCAAGTCGTCGCTGTCGGTGCCGCCGCCGGTCATTTTGGTCAGCGACACCGGCGTCGTCACCACCGATTTCGGCGCGACGCTCGCGGCCGGCAGCGGCATCCGCACCATCCAGACCGAGCCCAGCGTGCCACCGGGCAACGTCGACTTGGATGCACCGGTGGGCACTGTCAATGCCGGTGATGCCGGCATCGGCTCGTCGGGCAACATCAACATCGCCGCGGCCCACGTGATCGGCATCGACAACATCAATTTCGGCGGCACCGCCACCGGCGTGCCGTCCGACCTCAGCAGTCTCGGCGCGTCGCTGTCGGGCGTGTCGGCCGTCGCGAGCAGCGCCACCTCGAGCGCGACGTCAACCGTGTCCGATGCCGCGGCCGCCGCCAAGGAAGCCGCGCCGCTGGCGCAGAACGCGTTGAGCTGGCTGGATGTGTTCGTGACCGGTCTCGGCGAGGAGAACTGCAAGCCCGAAGATACCGAATGCCTGCGGCGCCAGAAGACCGCCTCGCCGTAAGTGACGCCTCGTGTCGAGTGCCGCCAGTTTGCGGGCGCCTCGTTGACTCTAAAATGCCGCGGCGACCGGCGCGCTGTCACAAAACGATCACGCGAGTTGCCGACAATGCTGGATTGCGGTGGTCGATCAACGGCGGGTAGGGAAGATGAAGGGCTCGGTCAAGTGGATGATTCTCGCCGCCGTATTGGCGCCCGCGCTCGCGCTGGCAGCCAGTTGGTGGAACAACGACTGGAAGTATCGCAAGGAGATCGGTTTCGATCTGACGGCGGCCGGCGCCGACGTCGCCGGCACACCGCAAGAGTTGCCCGTGCTCATCCGGCTCTCGCTCGCGAACTTCAGCTATTTCAACGACACCAAGCCGGATGGCTCGGATTTTCGCGTCGTCGCCGGGGACGATAAGACGCCACTCAAGTTTCATTTCGAAAAATACGATCCCCAGGACCAGATGGCGTTCTTGTGGGTCTTGATGCCGCAGATCAGCGGCGGCTCGAAGTCGGACAAGATCTACGCTTACTACGGTAACCCCGACGCGCCCAATGCCGCCGACGTGCCCGGCACCTATGATGCGTCGCAAGCGCTCGTGCTATCGTTTGCGGAGACGTCGGGGCTGCCTGTGGACTCGACCGCCTATAAAAACAATCCGAGCGCCTCGACCGCCGTGCTGACACCTGCGTCCTTGATCGCCGGCGGCGTACGGTTTTCCGGCAAGGAGAGCATCACGGTGCCGGCCACTGCATCGCTGCGCCTACTGCCCAATCAAGGCTTGACGGCCTCGGCGTGGCTGCGCATCGAACAAGCACAAACCGCGACGGTGTTCGCCTTCGCCGATCAGGGAAAATTCTTGGGCGTCGAACTCAACGGCGCCAAACTCGTCGCGCGCGCGGCCTTGGGCGGCGCACCGGCCACGGTCACGCAAACGACGGACCTCACCTTGAGCCAATGGCACCACGTTGCACTCACCGCGGCCGGCGACAAGCTCACGCTCTACGTCGACGGAATCGCCGTGGGCAGCGCGCCGGTCACCTTGCAGGAGTTGGGCGGGAATTTCACCGTCGGTGCCGCCAACGGCACGGGATTTCTCACCGGCGACATCGACGAGGTCGAGGTCTCGAAGGTCGCGCGCAGCGCGGATTGGATCAAGGCTTCGGCGCGCGGCCAGGGCATGGATTCGAATCTCGTGCTGTATGGCTCGGACGGACAGCGCGAAGGCGGCGGCCAGACTTCGTATTTCGTGACCATTGCGAAGAATCTCACCGCGGACGGCTGGGTCGTCATCGGGATTTGCATGGCCATGCTCGTCATCGCACTCGGTATCATGGTCACGAAGGCGTTGTTCCTGAGCCGCGTCGAACGCGCCAATGCGCAATTCCTGCGCGAATTTCGCCGGCTGGCCGGCGATGCGGCGTCCCTGGATGACGCAGCCGAGAAAGGGGAACCGGAGGCAGAGGATCCGCTGGTCGACCCGCCGTCGATGTCGCAGCTCGTCGCCGATCAGAACAAGTACGGTGCCTCGACCTTGTACCGTCTCTACCATCATGGTCTCCTCGAACTCCACAAGCGCATCGGCGGCGAGGCGGCAGGGGCGCAACCCACGAAGATTCTCTCGCCGCAATCGATCAGCGCCATCCGCGCGACCATGGATTCGTCGCAGACGCGGCTGCAGCAGACACTCGCGAGCCAGATGGTCATGCTGACCATCGCCATCTCCGGTGGGCCGTTCTTGGGCCTTTTGGGTACCGTCATCGGCGTCATGATCACCTTCGCGGCGATCGCTCTGTCGGGTGACGTCAACGTCAACGCCATCGCTCCCGGCGTCGCCGCGGCGCTCGCGGCCACGGTCGCGGGGCTCACGGTCGCGATCCCGGCCTTGTTCGGTTACAACTGGCTCAACACTCGCATCAAGTCCATCACCGCGGACAATCGCGTGTTCGTCGACGAATTCGTCACCCGCATCGCCGAACAGTACAGCTGAGGTCACCGCCCATGTCAGGTTCCATGGATAGCGGCGAGAAAGACGTTTACGACGACATCAACATCACGCCGATGCTCGATCTCGCCTACGTGCTGATGGTGATCTTCATCATCATGACCACGGCCTCCGTACAGGGCATCAAAGTCAATCTCCCGAAGGCCAGCAATACGCCGTCGCTCGCCAAGCCGCAGACCAAGGCGATCACCATCACCGCCGACGGCACCATGTACTTGGACACCTATCCCGTCACGCTGCCGGAGCTCGAGAATTTATTGCGCCAGTACAAGGCGGCGAATCCGAACCTGCCGGTGGTGGTCAAGGCGGATTCGAGCATCGCCTACCAGCGGGTCGTGGATGTACTCGACGTCATCGGCAGGGTCGAAATCACGCAGCTGGGGTTGGTGACCCAGCGAATCGTCAAGTAGAGACCCTACGTGGCCGACCCGCGCTCCCGGCGTCGCATCGCATCGCGCTTGGCCCTCGCGGTGTTCAGCATTCTGATGATCGTCGGGTTCGTGTGGTTCGTACGCACCATGATGGCGAGCCAGACGCCAAAGTCGACGCGCAAGGTCGAGGTCGTGCAAATCATCAGGCCGCCGCCGCCGCCTCCCGACCAGCCGCCGCCACCCCCACCGCCGCCCGAAAAAGTTCAGGAGCCGTTGCCGAAGGACGAACCCGAGCCGAAACCGGAGGAGGCCCAACAAGCGCCGCAGCAGCCACTCGGTATCGACGCGGAGGGCTCGGCGGGTGGAGATTCGTTCGGCTTGGCCGCGCGCAGCGGCGGCAGCGATCTGATTGGCGGTACGGGTACGGCGCCGTACGCGTGGTACACCAACCGCATCAAGGATGCGATTGCCGACCGGTTGGCGTCGAGCCCCTGCGCGAAGTCGGCCAAGGGGTCGCTGTCCATCCACGTGCTCATGGAAGCGGATGGCCGCGTCAAGCAAATCAAGCTGGCGACGACCACGGGCGATCAAAAGACCGATGCCTGCATCGAAACCGCGTTGGCGTCGGTTACGCGCATCGGCGATCCCGCGCCCCCGGGCATGCCGGAACAAGTGAATTTGAAAATCGTTTCCCGTCTGTAAAAGATCCGTGCAAGGAGTTCGATGACCATGTTCATAGCGAAGTATTGGCGGCCGGCTGTCGCCGCCGTGGCGCTCGCCGCGGCACCGCTCGCGGCCTGTCGCGCTGCCGACGAGCGTCAATCGCTCGAGGAGTTGCGCAACACCGTCATCAATCTCTTGAATGGACTGGTCGAACAGGGCGTGATCACGCGCGAGAAAGCCGCGCAAATGGTCAAGGCGGCGCAGGAGAAGGCGGCGGCCGATGCGGCCGCGGTCGCCAAGTCCGACGAAGGAGCGGTGCGTGTGCCGTACGTGCCGCAGATCGTCAAGGACGATATCGCCAAGCAGGTGGCGCAAGAAGTCAAACCAGCGGTCGTCGCCGACGTCATCAAGGAGGCCAAGACCGAGAAATGGGGCGTGCCCGGCGCGCTCGCCGATTGGTTGACGCGCACCCGCGTGTACGGCGACGTCACCGTCCGGGAAGAGGGGCTGTTCTTCGACAAGAACAACGTGCCCGACACGATTCTGAATTACTACGCGATCAACAACGCCGGCGGCATTCAGCAAGCCGGCCAGAATGCCTTTCTCGAGACCAACGAGGACCGCATCCGCACGCGGCTCCGGGTGCACCTCGGCGTGGAATCGCAGCTCTCCGATTCGATATCGGCCGGCGTACGCCTCGCCACCGGCAACACCACGGATCTCGTCTCGGAAACCCAGACGCTCGACGGCACGGCGCCTTTTGCCATCGGGATCGACGAGGCCTACATCCGCTTCGATGAGCGCAATGCGCAGAAATTTCCGTGGCTGTCGGTCGCCACGGGACGCTTCGCGAACCCCTACGACACACCCACCAACCTGATCTTTCACAAGGACCTAACCTTCGACGGCGTCGCGGCCACCGGCCGCTTCGGTCTCGGCGACGGCAGCCCGGAGCAGTCGCATTTGTTCTTCACGCTTGGCGCTCATCCCCTACAGGAAGTCGAGTTCTCGGCCGAGGACAAATGGCTGACGGGCGCGGAGCTCGGGGCGAATCTACGCTGGGGCGACGGCCAACGGCTGCGCGTGAGTGGCGCGTTCTATGACTACTTCAACGTCACCGGGCGCTTGAACCCGCCGGACAGCACGGTCGAGAACTTCACGGCGCCGCAGTTCCTGCGCTATGGCAATACGGTGTTCAATATCGCCAACAACAGCAGCAACCCCAGCGACGACCTGTTCGCTTACGCATCCAAGTTCCGTCTCGCCAATGTCAATGCAACCTACACTCTGCCGGTTGGCCGCTACTCCCTGGGTGTCACGCTCGATGCGGTGCGCAACTTCGCGTTCAATGCCGCGCGCGTGGAGTCCGAGGTGGGTTACTACGTGGCCCCGCGGACCAAGGGTTATCAAACTGAGGTGAGTTTCGGTGACCCGGTCGTATTGACCCAGAACGCCTGGCGCGTGCTCGTGGGGTATCGATACTTGCAGCGTGATGCCGTCATCGACGCCTACACCGATTCGGATTTCCATTACTTCGGCGGCACCAATGCCCGCGGCTACATGGCCATCGGCGATTACGGTCTCGCGAATCGCGTCTGGTTGCGGCTGCGCTATCTGAGCGCGAACGAGATCGATGGCCCCATGTTCGGCGTGGACACGCTGCAAATCGACGTGAATACGAAGTTTTGAGGTGCTGCCGATGATCCGCACATCACAATTGGGGTTGCTAGTACTGCTCGCGCTCGGGACCGGCCCGCTGATCGCGCAAGTCGAACGCAGCGGCGGCGGCGCGGCACAGAAATTCATGCAGCAATATCAGCAGCTGGCCGCCGAGAAGACCGCGCTCGAAGGCCGGTTGGCGCAGACCAAGCAAGATCTGGACACGGCCAATGCGACGCTCGAAGCCGTCAAGAAGGAGCGCGACGCGCTCAAGGCCAAGGCGGCGGCCGGTCCGGCGATCTCCGCCAGCGCGGTGTCGCAGCTGACGGCGGAAAAAGACACGGCGCAGAAAAATCTCGAGCAGTACAAGCAGCGCATGGGCGAACTCGTGACGCGATTCCGCGAAACGGCGACCAACCTCAAAGACGTCGAAGGCGATCGCGGCCGGCTCGCCAAGGAACTCGATGAACGCAACGTCGCCTACGACAAGTGCGCGGCGGATAACCTACAGCTCTATGAGATCAACGGCGACATTCTCGACCGGTACGATCACGTCGGCTTGTTCACCAAGGTGAGCGCCGCCGAACCCTTCACCAAGATCACCCGCACGCGCATCGACAACCTGGTGGTCGAGTATCGCGCTCGGGCTCTCGAGCTGCGCGCCAAGAAGCGCGACGTGGCGCCGTCTCCATGACCGACGTCGAACTGGTCGCCATCCGCGACCGGGCCCGCATGCTGCATGCCGAGGGTCGCCTTGCCGAGGCGCTCGAAGCCCACGCGCAAGCGCTCGAACTCGCGCCTGCGGCGGTGGGGGTCTGGTTGAGCGCGGCGCAGCTCGCCCACGAGATGAATCTCCAGCAGATCAGCCTGCCGCACTACGAGCAGGCGGCCACGCTCGATCCCGGCTGCCTCGCGGCCATCGATGCGGCGCGGCGCATCGCCGTGGGCGTGGGCCTGCGGGAGCGCGCGGCACGCTGGTCCGAGCGTGCCTTCGAGCTGTCCCCGTCGGCGGAAACGCTGATTTCACAAACGCTGCTGGTCCCGTCGATTGCGGCGTCGCATGCGGATATCGCCGAGACGCGGCGCCGTTACTCACAGGCGCTCGATGCACTGCTCGCGGCGCCGGGCGAACTCGACAAGCCGGGTGGCGCGCTCGGGATTTCGGCGTTTTTCCTCGCCTATCACGGCGAGAACGACCGTGTGTTGCAGGAAAAGGCCGCGCGCGCCTTCCTGCGGCTCATTCCCAGCCTGGCGATGACCGCGCCGCACTGCCGCGCGGGCCGGCGCCGCGCGGGCAAAATCCGCATCGGCTTCATATCGCGTTTTTTTCACGCCCACTCCATCCAGGCCACATCGCTCGGCTTGATCGAGAAGCTGTCCCGCGAGCGCTTCGAGGTGCACGTGCTGCGCATCACACCCTCGCCCGACGATGCGGCCACGGCCGCGATCCGCGCCGCGGCCGACTTGAGTCACGACCTCGATCCCGACATCTACATGGCGCGCGAGCAGATTGCCGACTTGGAACTCGACATCCTGTTCTATCAAGACATCGGTATGGAGCAGAGTTCGTATTTTCTCGCGTTTGCCCGCCTCGCGCCGGTGCAGTGCGTGTCGTTCGGGCATCCGAACACGACCGGCATTCCGACCATCGATTATTTCATCTCGAACGACTTGTACGAGCCGGCCGATGCCACGGCGCATTATTCGGAACGGCTGTTCCTGCTCCGGGATCTGCCGACGCTCGCCTACTACTACCCTCCCGAAGTGCCGTCCGAAACAGCCACTCCGACGTCCTTCGGCCTGCCGGCGGACGCGACGCTCTATTGCTGCCCGCAGACGCTGTACAAGCTGCACCCCGACTTCGATGCCATGCTGGCCGGCATATTGACGCGCGATCCGCGCGCGGTGCTCGTGTTCATCGCCGGTCAGTTCGCCGAATTCACGGCCCAGCTGCGCGCGCGGTTTGCATCCCGCATGCCGGGCATGGACGCGCGCATCGTATTCCTACCGCGCCAGCCCTTCGACCGTTTCATGCAGCTGCTCGCGGCGGTGGACGTGATCTTGGACACGCCGCACTTCAACGGCATGAACACCTCGCTGCAGGCATTCGCGGTCGGCACGCCGGTGGTGACGCTGCCCACGGGTTTGCAGCGCGGTCGGCACACGCAGGCCATGTACCGCAAGATGCAAATCACGGGGTGCATTGCGCACTCTGCCGAGGAGTACGTCGAGATCGCTGTGCGATTGGGCACCGACCGGGCTCACGCACGGGCGCTGCGCGAGCGCATCTTGTCGAACAACGCCGCACTGTACGAGGACCCGCGCGTGGTCGCGGAGTTCGAGCGATTCTTCACGACGGCGCTGCGCGAGAGCACGGAACCGCCGCCGCCGCTCAACTTCAATTATTCGGTCTCCTTCGGGATCGATGGCCAACGCGGCTAACGTTTCGTTCGAGCGCGGCTTGCTGCTCTACCGGCAGGGGCGCCACAGCGCCGCCCTCGCGAGTCTCGATCAGACCCTCGCCGGCGGCGCCGACGACGTCAGGGTGCACGTGTTGCGGGCCGCGGTGCTCATCGATCTGAAGCGTCCGGCAGAGGCGGCCGCGAGCTGTGATCTCGCGCTCGCCGGCCGCCCCGATCTTCCCGAGGCGCACGCCAACCGCGCGGCCGCGATGTACCATTTGGGGCGCTACGACGCGGCGATCGCCGATTGCGATGCCGCCTTGGCGCTACAGCCCCGGTTCGCCGCAGCCCATGCGTACCGCGGTGCCGCGCTGTACGCGTCGCGGCGGCTCGACGCGGCACTCGCGAGTCTCGAAGCGGCCCTCGCGCTCGAGCCGCGGCACGCCTTCGCGCATAATGTCATGGGTCTCGCGTTGCTCGATTTGCAGCGCCCCGCGGCGGCTCTGGCGAGCTTCGACCGCGCGCTCGCGCTGCAGCCGGCGTTCGCCGATGCCCACAACAATCGTGGCATCGCGCTCGGCGACTTGCGCGAACTCAGCGCCGCCGTCGACAGCTTCGATCGGGCCATCGCGTTGCGGCCGGAGGCCGCGGAGCCGTATTTCAACAAGGCCTGGCGCTACCTTCAGGCGGGCCGCTTCGAGGACGGCTGGGAATGCTACGAGCGGCGCCCCGATGCCGAGCGCATCATCGCGAGCGCAGCGCTCGGCGACCGGCGCTGGGACGGCACGCAAGACGTGCGTGGCAAAATCGTTTTCACGTACGCCGAGCAGGGGCTCGGCGACACGCTGCAGTTCTGCCGCTACGCGACGCTGCTGGCGCAGCGTGGGGCACGCGTGGTTTTGGGCGTGCAGGACACGCTCACGGCGTTGCTGCGCGACCTCGGGCCGGGCATCGCGGTCATCGGCTTGCGCGCCCCGGTGCCGGTCTACGATTATCATTGCCCGCTGCTCAGTCTGCCGCGCGCCTTTCGGACTCGACTCGACACCATTCCCGCGGCGATTCCCTATCTCGCGCCCGATCCCGCCCGGATCGTCGAGTGGCGTCGGCGGCTTGGCGCGGGCGATCGGCTCATCGGCCTGCGCTGGCAAGGCAGCACCCGGCGCGTCGACATCGGCCGCTCCTTTCCGCTGGTGTGCGCCCGCGCGCTCGGCGCGGTTCCTGGCGTGCGCCTCATCAGCCTGCAACAGGGTCCAGGCACGGAACAACTGCAATCTCTGCCCGACTCGATGCGCGTCGAGGAGCTCGGCGGCGACTTCGAATCGGACCCTGCGAACGCGTTTCTCGACGCGGCGGCGGTCATGCGCTGCCTGGACCTGGTCATCACGTCGGACACCTCGATCGCGCATCTGGCCGGTGCGCTCGGGTGCCCGACGTGGGTTGCCCTCAAACACATGCCGGACTGGCGCTGGCTCCTCGATCGCGAGGACAGTCCGTGGTATCCGACGTTGCGGCTGTTTCGCCAGCGGGAGCCCGGCGATTGGGGGGACGTGTTCGAACGCATGGCCGGCGAATTGAGCGCCGCCCGCGCCGTGGGCGAGCCGCGTCCTCGAACTCACGCATGAGTCTTTTGCACGAAGAGCTGGTAGAGCGGTGCGGGCAGCACGCGCAGCTTGCGGGTGTACAGGTTGGTGAAGGCATCGATGGCGGGTTTGGGGCAGCGCAGCAGATCGCGGCCCGTGGGCAGTTCCTCACCCCACAGGTAATCGTCGAATACCATGATGCCACCGATGCGCAGCAGCCTGAACGCGAGCACCGCGTCACACAGTACATCCGGCGCCTGGTGCGATCCGTCGACGTAGATGAAATCGAAAAACAGCGCCTTGCCTTGCGTGAGCAGCGCGGCGAGCACGACATCCGACGAGCCCTTGTGGACATGCAAGTCGACGCCGTGCGGAGCCGCGCTCACCGCCGTCGCGAGGTTGGCCCGGAAGCGCGCCTCGACGCCGGCCATGTCGACGTCACCGTGTTCGACGCCGCCGCCCCAGCTGTCGACGCTGTGCAGTTCGATGCGCTTCTCGGTCGCCAGCTTGCCGATGAGGTAGCACGCGGCGGCGCCTTCGTAGCTGCCGATCTCGAGCAGGCGCGTGGGATCGAACGGCGGGATGAGGTGATCCCATACATCCCGGGCCGTATCGTCGAACCACGTGGTCGTGAAGTTGAAGCCGCTCATGCGTCGGGTCCCACGAGGTAGCGGCTGTAATCGCCGGGTGCGCTGAAATGCCGCTGTTGGTCAAAGGGCCGTGCGTCCGCAGCAAGACGGTCCCAGGCCAGCTGTCCGATGGTTTCGTGATAGGGCAGGGCCACGGGCAGGCCCCATTTCAACTTGAAGCGCGCCCAGTTTTCGATGACGCGGTTCCAGCGTCGGTCGAGCTTGGCCTTTTGCTGAGCCTCCGGCAAGTAGCCGAAGTTTGCATCGCGACGGTGAAAGGCGAAGGCGCCGCGCACGAGCGCCAGCTCGAATCCGGCCACCTGGGCTCGCAGTCCGTAGTCGGAGTCCGCGAAATAGCCGTAGAACCACGGATCCAGCGTACCGATGCGATCGATGACGGCGCGACTGACGAGGAACGCGTCGCCCACCAGGAACGGGTCCGGCTGTACCGCGGCGCCGAATCGCTCCGCGAACAGCGCGCCTGTCTGTACGATGTCGGCGAGCGAGTGCACCGGTTTGGGCAGCAAAAAATTGTGGCTCGTCATGCCGTTGTCGACGAAGTTGGACGAACCGCGCAGAATGCCGGCGCGCGGGTTCGCGCGCGCCGCCGCGAGCAACATGCGCACATAGTGCGGCGTGATGAAGATGTCGTTCGACACGAAGAACACCCAGCGACCGCGCGCATGGGAGAGAATAGCGTTCAAGCTGCCGCTGTATTCGAGATTGTCGGCGAAGGAGAAAACCCGGGTGTGGGGATGTCGGCGCCGCGTCTCGAGAAACAGCGCGCGCGTCGCGCCCGCATCGAGCGAACAGTCATCGATCAGAATCAATTCGAAATCGCCGGTCACGCTCTGCAGCAACGCGTCGAGACACACGCGCGTCGTCACGGCGTTGCCGTGCGCGGCGGTGGCGATGGACACGTCCTCGCCCAAAGTGACGGGTTCACTCACGGTCGAGCGCAGTATACCGTGCCGATGCGCGGCTGCACGGACGGAGCGACGCCATGACTCGCGGCAGCGGCTCGGTGGACGGCATGGGCGCGCGCGCGTGGATACTCGCGGCGCGCGCCGAGTGGCAGGCTCGAGCCGAGACCCCGGCGGCGACGGCCGACGAGGCGGTCGCGCGCGGGCGTGCCTTGCTGGCGTTGCGACGCTTCGAGGAAAGCCTGGTCTGCGCCGAACGGGTGCTGGCCGAGGACCCGGGTGAGCTGCCGGCGGGAGTCCTCAAGGGTGAGTCGTTGCTGCGCCTCGGCCGGGTCGAGGCCGCGGGCACGACCATCGATGCGATCCTCGCCCGGGCGCCCGGCTGCGCCGGCGCGATCGGCATCCGGGCACTCATTTGCTTCGTGCAGGGCGACCTCGACGCCGCATGGGCCGCGGCGGCTCGCGGCGCGGCGCTGTCCCCGCCGGATCCCGCGAGCTGTCTCGCGCAAGGGCTGGTGCTGCTCGAGCGCGGCGATCCGGCCGCGGCGCGCGGCGCGTTCGACCGGGCGATCGCCGAGGAGCCGCGGCTGGCCGCAGCCCATCTCGGCCGGGGCCGCGCGCTTGCCGAACTCGGCCGTCCGGAGGAGGCTCTCGGCGCCAACGAGACCGCGGCGCTGCTCGACGATGGCAATGCACTGCCGTGGGTGCGGTCGGGCCATTTGCACATTCAGCTCAACCGATTCGACGCAGCGGCGTCGGCATTCGCGCGCGCACTCGAGCGACAGGCCGATGATTTCGAGGCGCTGCAGGGCCGCGCGCAATGCCTGGCGGCGCTCGGCCGCGCGCCCGAAGCGGTGGCGGCGTACACACGGTTGCTCGCGGTCGCGCCGGATGCCGAGTACATGCGCGGCGAGCGCTTCCATGTCCAGCTGCATTGCTGCGACTGGCGCGATTACGAGGCGACGCGCCGTGACATCGCGGCGCGCGTGCGCCGCGGCGAGCGCGTCGACGTGCCCGGCACGTTCCTGGCGCACAGCGATTCGCCGGCGGATCAACTGAGCTGTGCGCGGCTCTACGCCGCCGAACTCGGCGCCGGCAAGGCGCTGCACATCGATGCCGCCGGGTCAACGCGCATCCGCGTCGCCTATCTGTCGGCGGATTTTGGTGCTCACGCGACCGCCTTTCTCGCCGCCGGCCTGTTCGAAGCGCATGATCGTTCCCGGTTCGAGACGTACGGCATCTCCTTCGGCCCGGATGACGGCAGCGACATGCGACGCCGTCTCGAAGGCGCGTTCGACGTTTTCATGGACGTGCGCGCGTCGACCGACGTGCAGATCGCGGCGCGGTTGCGCGACCTGCGCATCGATGTGGCGGTGGACATGAAGGGGTATACATTGGGCGGCCGCCCCGGGATCTTTGCCGCGCGGGCCGCGCCGGTGCAGGTCTCGTTCCTGGCCTACCCCGGAACGTTGGGCGCGTCATTCATGGATTACATCGTCGCGGATGAACACGTGATTCCCGAGGCGCAACGCGTGCATTACGCCGAGCAGGTGATCTACATGCCGGGCTGTTACCAGGTCAACGATGCGGCGCGTACCGTGGGTCCGATCCCCAGCCGACACCACGCGGGGCTGCCGGAATCGGGATTCGTTTTCGGCTGTTTCAACAGTCCCTACAAGATCACGCCGGATACGTTCCAAGTCTGGATGGACATCTTAACCGCGGTGCCGGACAGCGTCCTGTGGCTGCTGGCGGGCAACCCCGTGGCCGCCGACAATTTACGGGAGCATGCGCGGCGACGTGAGGTCGACCCGCGGCGGCTCATTTTTGCGCCGTGGGCCTCGGCCGCTGACCACCGCGCGCGCTGCGGGCTCGCCGATCTGTTCCTGGACACGCTGCCCTACAATGCGCACACCACCGCCAGCGACGCGCTGTGGAGCGGCGTCCCGCTGGTGACGCGGGCGGGCGAGACCTTCGTGTCGCGGGTCGCCACCAGTCTTTTGCACGCCGTGGGCCTCGAGCGTCTGAGCGTGCCGTCGTCGTCCGCATACCGCGAGTTGGCCATCCGGCTCGCGACGTCACCACGCGAAGTGCAAGCGCTGCGCGCCGCGCTCGCGCAGGCGCGGCAGCGCTCCACGTTGTTCGATTCGCGCGGGTATTGCCGGCAATTGGAGGCCGCCTTCACCACCATCGTCGCGCGCAGCCGGCGCGGCGAGCCGCCGTCCGTCCTGCGCTCGAGTGCCGTCGGTGACGGATGAGAGCGCAGCGCGCCTGGCGCCCGCGCTGCAGGCACAGCTGACCGCCGCGCTCGCGCAGCATCAGCGCGGCGCGCTCGCGGCCGCCGAGGCGGGCTACCGTGCGGTCCTCGGCGCCGCTCCCCGGTGTTTCGATGCGGCACATCTCTTGGGGGCATTGCTCACTCAGCGCGGCGCGCTCGACGAGGCGATCGCCTTGTTGCGGCTCGCGTGCGAACTCGCGCCCGCACAGAACGTGGTGCGCTACCGTCTTGCGCGCGCGCAGTTGGAAAAGCGCGACGCGGCGGGTGCGGTCGCGACCTGCGAACGATTGGTGGCCCTCGAGCCGCAAAACCCGGAAGCATGGCTGCTGCTGGGAAACGCGCGGCAGCTGGGCGCGGCCCACGCGGCCGCGCTCGACAGCTACGAACAGGCATTACGGCTGCAGCCGACCCTGGCGCCGGCCCTCAACAACATGGCGCATTCGCTGCGGCTGTTACGGCGCACCGACTCGGCGCTCGCGGCGCTGGCGCGCGCGTTGGCGCTCAAACCCGATTATGCGCTGGCGTGGAACAATCGTGGTCTCGCGCTGCTCGATCTCGGGCGTGCCGCCGAAGCGCTGACCTGCTTCGATGAGGCGCTCGCGCGGGCGCCGCGGTTTCCCGAGGCGCTCAGCAATCGCGGCACCACGCTGCTGGAACTCAAGCGCCCTACCGAGGCCGCCGCGACGTTCGCCAGTCTCGTCGAATTGGCGCCGGGGTTCGGCGGTGCGCTCGGCAATCTTCTGTACGCACGCCGCAGCAGCTGCGATTGGCGCGAGTATGAGCCGCTGGTCGAGCGCATCCGCGCCGCCGTACGGCGCGGCGAATTCGTCGATGCGCCGCTGTCGTTCATGTGCGCGTCGGATAGTGCCGGCGCGCAGCGCCGGTGTGCGCAGACCTTTGCCGACATCCATTACCCGGGCGCGCCGGCGATCGAGCCGGCGAGGCGGCCCGCGATGGCGACGGCACACCGGCCGCGGCGCGAGACGATTTGCGTCGCCTACCTGTCGGGAGATTTTGGCGAGCATGCGGTCGCGCATTTGTTGGCGGGCGTCATCGAGCACCACGATCGCCGCCGCATCGAGACGCTGGCGGTGTCATGGGGACGGCAAAACGAGGGGCCGACGCGCCGGCGACTCGAGGCCGCGTTCGGCCGCTTCGTCGACGCGACCGCGCTGTCGGATCGCGAGATTGCCGCGCTGTTGCGCGATGCCGGAGCCGATATCGCCGTCGATTTGATGGGTCATACGGCGGGCCAGCGGACCGGTATCTTCGCGCATCGCGGGGCACCGTTGCAGGTGAGCTACCTCGGATTTCCGGGTACGAGCGGTACCGCTTACTTGGACTACCTGATTGCCGACGCGGTGGTCGTGCCGCCGGGTACGGACAGCGACTACACCGAATGCATCGTGCGGTTACCCGACTCCTACCTGCCCAACGACGCGAGCCGCACCATCGCCGCGGCATCTCCCTCGCGCGACGCTGTGGGACTGCCTCCCACGGGCTTCGTATTCTGCGCGTTCAACAATCCGCTCAAGATCACGCCCGAGGTCTATGCGGTCTGGATGGGGCTGTTGCGCGAGGTTCGCGGCAGCGTGCTGTGGCTGCGGACCGCGGCGCCGGCGGTGCGTTCGAATCTCGAGCAGGCCGCCGCGCGCCACGGAGTCGATCCGGCGAGGCTGGTGTTCGCGCCACCGTTGCCCGCCATGGATGAGCACCTCGCGCGCCATCGCCTCGCCGACCTGTTTCTCGACACGTTGCCCTACAACGCGCATGCCACGGCGTGTGATGCGCTCTGGGCGGGACTTCCCGTGCTCACCTGCCGCGGCGGCAGTTTCGCCGGCCGGGTCGGCGCCAGCGTGCTCACCGCGGTGGGGCTGCCCGAACTCATTACGGACAGTCTCGAGAGCTACGCGCGGCTGGCGCTGGCACTGGCCGACGATGCAGCGCGGCTCGCCGACATTCGCGCACGCCTGGCGCAGCGGCGCGCGGCGAGCCCGTTGTTCGACACGCGTGGCTATTGCCGCCATTTGGAAGCGGCCTATGCCGCGATGGTCGAGCGGGCGCGTGCGGGTCTCGCACCCGGGAGTTTCACCGTGGCGGGGGAGCACGAGGATCGGTCAACCGATGGGTCTGCACCATCGTGATGAACGCCGCTTCAAGCTGACGACGAAACCGATCGGTGTCGAACAGCGCCGCCGCGGTGCGGCGTGCGGCGAGCCGGGCGCGCAGCTCGCGCAGACGTCCTGGCGCCGCCAGTTGCAAGGCCAGGCGTTCGTAATCCTCGAGCGAGTGAGTGATGAGTTCGGGCATTCCCACGGCCCGCAACAGGCTGCCGGACATGCGCGCGGCGAAACTTTGGCCCGCACAGGTGAGCACCGGCACGCCGGCCCACAACGCATCGCTCGTCGTGGCGCCGCCGTTGAAGGGCAGCGTGTCGAGGCACAGATCGGCGAGCGGCAGTCGTGCGAGGTGCTCTGGATAGGGTATGGAGCGCGCAAACACCAGGCGCGCGGGATCGACGCCGCGGGCTTGCGCTGCGTTGCGTAGATTGCGCTCGACCGACGCGTGATTGGCCAGTATCCACAGCACGCTCTGCGGCACTTGGCGGAGCAGCCGCGCCCATACGTCGAACAGCGGCGGATTGAGCTTGTAACTGCTGTGAAACGAGCACCAGACCAGCGCCGACGCGGGAAGGCCCACTTCTTGGCGCGTCGGCCGATGGCTGGCGCCCGGGCGTCGATCGTCGTTGGCTTGGAAGCAATCCGGCAGGTCAATGACCCGTTCGCTGTAGGCTGCGCGCATCTCGGGCGGTATCAAGAATTCGTCTGCGATGAGGTAATCGACGGCGGCGGTCCCCATGGTCGCCGGGAAGCCGAGATAATTGACCTGGATGGGGGCCGGACGATAGGAGAGGATGTTGGTGCGATGCTCGCCGGTGTAGCCCATGAGATCGACGGCGATGTCGACCTCGAGCTCGCGCAGCAGCCGCGCGACCGCGGCATCGGTGAGTGAATTGGCATCGATGAGCCGCTCGAACGCGGCTCGCACGCGGCGACCGGTCGGCGATCCCGCATCGTGCTGCAGGCACACGCCGGTGATCTCGAAACGCCGCCGGTCATGCTTCTCGAACAATCCGGCCAGCAAATAAGACGTCGGATGCTCGAGGAAGTCGGCGGAAATATAGGCGACCCGGATGCGGTCGTGGTCGTACCGCTCGCCCGCCCAGAGCGGCGGCGGAGTCCCGCGAAAGTGGCGCGAGAACTCGCGAGCGCACGCGAGCTGCAGCGTGGGCGAGTCGCATACGGCGAGAAACGAGAACGGAAAGTCGGCCTGGCCGCGCTGCTCCATGGCGTGGACAACCGCCTGGCGCGATGCGTCGAACTGCGTCCAGTCGCACTCCTGCAGCCGGGCATGGAGGCGGGCACCCGCGGCGTAGGGGTGGTGCGGGTCGATCTCGAGCACGCGCGTGAACGAGACCGCCGCCTCGCCGTGGCGGCTGCGCGTCGCCAGCGCGATGCCGCGGCTCAGCCACGCGTCGGCGAGAGCGGGGTCGCACTCGAGCGCGCGATCGTAAGCGGCGATGGCCGGTTCCATGCGTCCCAATCCCGACAGCGCGTGGCCGCGGCCGGCATGCGCGGACGCGAGTGCCGGCGCGAGCTCGAGCACGGCATCGAAACTCGCCATGGCCTCTGGCAGGCGATCGAGCTTGAGCAGCAGGTTGCCGCGCGCGTGGAGTGCCTCGACGAATCGCGGCGTCGCGCGCAGAGCGTCGTCGAAACAGTTCAGTGCCTCCGTGCTCCGGCCGAGTGCGGTCAGCGCATTGCCGCGGCCGAACGCCGCCAAACCGTAGCCGGGCCATAAGCCGAGGGAGCGATCATAGGCCGCCAGCGCCTCATCGGGGCGGTTCAAGGCGAGCAACGCATTACCCAGATTCGCCGCGGCCACGGGTTGCGCCGCATTGATGGCCAGCGATCGGCCGATCAGCTCCGCCCCGCGCTGCGGTCGACCCAGCTGCGTATGAGCGACGCCGAGCAGATGCAGCGCATCCGCATGAGCCGGATCATGTCGCAGAATCTCCTCGTACAGCGTCGCGGCGGCGGCGGGATCACCCGCGCCGTGCAAGGCGACGCCACGCTCGAGCGTCCGATCCAGGCCTGAATTCATAGACGGTATGACACAGCTGTCGATTCGGAGAGTAGGTTAGACGATCTGCAGCGACTTGAAGATCGGCAGGTGCTTGTCGAGGAAGACTTTCGCCCTTGATCCCAGTTCCGCCGCAGCCTCGTCGTGCGATTCCAGCGATGCGCCGTTCTTGAGGACGGGCATGCTTGCAGCACGGCACAGGGGCAGCGCGTGCGCGGCCAGTTCCGGCGGCTGTTTCATCCCCTGCTGTATGGCGGACAAGAAGAACTGGACCAAGCGATCCACGTCCGCCATGCCGCCGCCGGTCATGGGACTCGCGAGCAGACCATATTCGGCGGAGTGGCGCGCCTTCGCGAGTACATACGCATTGAGTTTGTCGGTTTGCTTGCGGGCGGCACGGATCACCGCATCGTCCTGAACCGACGCGAGTTCGCCGGTGTCGGCGAGCGTCAACGCGAGATCCACGACCTGGAAGAAGTTGATGCCGCGGTCCTTCACGGCGGCCTCGATCTGGCCCAGCGTGCGCGGCCTGTGATCGCCGAGCGCATCGAGGATCGGATCGCAGATTTCTTGGTTGAGGACGAATTCGAAGCCGGCGACCTTGGGGCGCAGCGACACGTCCGCACGGGTCCGCATCAGCATGACCCGCTGGCTGCGGAAGCCGTCTATCTTCTCGAGCGGGGTGATGCGGCGCGCGCCCTTGACCCAGTAGTCACGGCGGAACTTGCGGTTCACCATGAAATCGAGCGCGGTCTCCCGCAGGAAGCCTGGCGGACTCGCCTTGATGAGCGCCTGCTGTGCGGGCTTGAGGTTGCGGACACCGACCGCGTCGCAGTGGTTCGCCGAGCACGCGTATTCCAATTTGGCGCCGGACAACATATCGGTCACGCGGTGAAAACTCATCGGTGCCCAGTCGCGATTGAAGTACTCGTGCGCCAGGTAGCGGCGATCCTCGCGCTTCAACGCTTTGAGCTGTTCCTGGATTCCCGGATGGGACTGCTCGAACGCCGGCTCGGCGGCCAACAATTGCTCGGCGAAGTCGAGTGCGGCATCGATGGCATATTCCACCCCCCGCGCGGCGTAACCCTGCGACTCGACATGAGCGATCAACAGATCACGCAGACAGATCATTGCCGCCCAGCCCGGCTGCGCGTTGTAGCCGACGTACGCCACGCCGCCGACTTTGAGTTTGCGGCGTAGAAAATCGACGATCACGGCGCGATTCCGGTCGTTGATCCAGCTCCAGACGCCGTGCAATCCGATGAAGTCGAACTCCGGTAAATCGGTGCGCTGACAGAACTCCTCGAACGATTGGTCGAAGAATCGCGCCGGCGCTCCGGATGCTACGCACAGTTCTCGCGCAAATCCGGCGTGTGCCGCATCGAAGTCGGTGCCGTACCAAGTCGTGGCCGAGGATGCGGCGTGCAGGTTGGCGCTGACGCCGAGGCCGAACCCCAACTCACACGCCGTGTGAATCGCCGGCGCGATGAGGCCCGCGTGCAGAAACGCGGGCGCAACGCGCAGCGGGTTCAATTCGGGTTGGTAGGTATGGACGTACCGCAGCCCCTCGACATAGCCATCGCGCCAGTCGAGCATCAGTGCTTCTCCGCTCGCGCAGCCGCGAATGCCCGCAGGTCCGCGTTGACTTGTTGCAAGACGCGCTGCCAATCCTCGGCATATCGCTGCCGGTACAAGCGCGCGGTCGGGTACCAGGGACTGTCGGTCCGCTCGAGCAGCCAGCGCCAGTCTGGATTGAAGGGCAGCAGTATCCAGGTCGGCCTCCCCAGTGCCGCGCTCAGGTGCGCGATGCTGGTATCGACGCTGATGATGAGGTCCATGGCTTCGCAAATGGCTGCCGTATCGCTGAAACCCGCCGCCACATTCTCGATGCATGCCGTGGCCGCCAGCGTGCGCCGATCCTCGTCGCGCAGCTCCTTGTTGAGGCTGTAATAGTGAAATCCTGTAGGAAGATGCGTGGCCAGCGTCTGCAGCGCAATGCTGCGCTGTCGATCGTTGGGATTGACGGTGCTGCCGCTCCAGGCCAAGCCGATGCGCGGACTTTTCGCGACGAGTTGGTTGCGCCATCCCGACACTTTGCGCGGGTCCGCGTGCAGATAGGGTCCGGTCCACGGTATGGTCGGCAGCTGGGTGTCGAACGCCAGCGGCAGACTCATCAGCGGGCAGTGATAGTCGAACGGCGGCCAGGGTGCGCCTTTTTCGATCACGCCGGACACGCCGTCGAGGCTCGTGAGCAGCTCGACCAGCGGTCCGTGTACTTCCAACAGAACCGTCGCGCCGCGTTCGGCAACGAGCCGGACGTAACGGCAGAATTGCAGCGTGTCGCCCAATCCTTGCTCGGCGTGCAGCAGGATCGTCTTGCCATGCAGCGGTTCGGTGCCGCGCCAACGGGGCCGCGGGAATGGTCGCAATTCGCGGATGCACGGACCGTTTGGATCCTTCCAGCGCCATTCATAGTCCCTCCACCCCTGTTCGAGGTCCCCGCCGAGCAGGCGCGCGAGCGCGCGGCAGAAGTAGGCCTCGGCAAATTCCGGTCGAATGTCGATGGCCCGGTCGAAGCACCGTTGTGCCTCGCGCAGATTGCCGAGTTCGCGCTGCACATTGCCGCGATTCACGAGCGCATCGGCATAGGCCGGTGCGATTTCCAGAGCGCGTTCGTAGGCCGCGAGGGCGGCCTCGAGTTGCCCCATCTGTTTCAATACGTTGCCGCGATTCACGTGGGCGCCGGCATGCCCGGGTTGCAGGGCCAGCGCCCGGTCGCAACTCTCGAGCGCCGCGTCCCAGCGTTGCAGGGCTTGCAGGGCTACGCTGCGGCACGAGTGGGCATTCGCCTCCGCGGGCATGATGGCTATGGCCGCATCGTAGCTCTCGAGCGCCGCGTCGAGCCGTCCCTGCATCTGCAGTACGATGCCGCGGTTGGTATAGGCTTCGGCAAAGTCCGGTTTGCAGGCGATGGCGCGCTCGTAGCCATCGAGCGCGGCCGGCCATCGTCCTTCATCGTGCAACTGCGAGGCGCGGAGGAAGTGTGCGACGGCGCGTTCAGCGTTCGTCGCCGGTGGCGGTGCTCCACCCGTAGTGACTGGGTCGGTTTGGGGAAGCGGCAAGCGTCAGTCCACGTCGAGATGGTCGGGAGGCAGATGCGCCCGATGACGCTCCACCATGAGGCAGTATGCGTTCTCAAGAGTCAGTGTGAAGCGCGCCGTATCGAATAGCGGTGCGGCTGCGCGGACGCGATCCAGTTTGCGCTTGATAGCCTCGAGCTCAGCGCCGTCACGGGCGAGTTCGACCGCCCGCCGTTCGTACTCGTCCTCGCCATGAGTAATGAGTTCGGGTAGACCAACCGCGCGCAAGGCGCTTGCGGCGATCCGGCTCGAGAACGTGCTTCCGGCGCGGGTCAGCACCGGCAGTCCCGCCCACAGGGCGTCGCTGGCCGTGGTCCCCGCATTGTAAGGCGCGGTGTCGAGGAACAGATCGGCGGCGCGGTAGCGAGCCAGATACTCCGGCACCGGCAGCCGTCTGCCAAAATAGAGCCGCGCCGGATCGACGCCTGCCCGCGCCGCCTCGCGGCGCAGATTGCGCTCGGTTTGCGCATGCTCGGCATACAGGAACAGTACGCTGCCCGGCACGCGATCCAGGATCCGCATCCAGCTCGCAAAAGTCGCGGGGACCACTTTGAAGCAGGCATTGAAGCAACAGAACACGAATCCCGTCGCCGGCAGACCGAATTTCGCGCGCGTGCACTGGCTCGCGTCGATGTGCCTCTTTGAATTGACCTGGTAGTGCGGCAGACACACGATCTTCTCGGTGTAGTGCTCCCGATCGGCCGCCGGGATCAGCGTTCGATCCGCTATGAGGTAATCCATGAACGCGGTGCCCAGGGTGCCGAGATACCCGAGGTAGCTCACCTGGATGGGCGCCGCGCGCAGCGCAAAGATCCGCGGTCTTGCGCCGTCCGTGTAGCCACCGAGATCGACGGCAATGTCGATGCCGCGCTCCCGGGCGCGCCGCACGACTTCCTCATCCGCAAGGCCGCGCACATCGAGAAATGCATCGAAGGCGAGTTCGAGCCGTCGGCGCATGAGGTCCTGCGTGTCGGGTCCGAACGAGAAAGCCGTCACCTCGAAGCGATCTCGGTCGTGGTCTTCGATCAGCCCGGCGAGCAACAATGCCACCGGATGGTTGCGAAAATCGCTCGAGAAATAACCGACGCGGATGCGCTGTACAGGATCGTGCCGCGCTGGGTTTGGGGATGGCGGCGGAGCGGCGCCCGTGGCCGGGCACTCGTGGCGTCCCCACAGCATCGCCGCGCGCTTGAGCAAGGGTGCGCTGTCCGTGACGGTCATCAAGGCGAACGGGTTCATGGCCGCTTCGCCGTGCTCGATCCGGTCAGTGACGGCCGCGACGTCGGCATGCCAGTCACGCCAGTCGCAGGCATGCAGGCGCGTGAATAGACGCGCGGCGATGGCGCGCCCGGACCCGGGTTCGAGTGCGATGCTGCGGTCATGAGCGGCGAGTGCGGCATCGAACTCGCCGAGCGCCTGCAGCGCCACCGCCCGATTCGCATGTGCCGCGGCGTGTCGAGGCGCAAGCGCGATGGCCCGATCGTAACTCGACACGGCTGCTACGAAGTGCTGCAGCCGGCACTGGGCGTTGCCGCATTGGTGGTACGAGTCGGCATGGTCCGGCCGCAGCGCGAGCGCGCCCTGTGCCCGCGCCAGCGCGTCCTCCCAGCGTCCGAGTGCCGCCAGCACCAGACTCGCGATGTAGTACGCCTCCGCGTAGCCTGAGTCGAGCGCAATGGCCCGCTCGCAGCTCGTCAATGCGGCTTGGCAGCGGCCCAGGGCGTGCAAGGCCACGGCGCGATTGCAATGAGCCGCGGCTTGATAAGGGTTGACGGCGAGCGCCTCGTCGATCAACCGGACCGCGCCCTCCGCATCATTGCTCTGGGCGAAGGTGACGCCGAGCAAGTGGAGAGCATCGAAATGACGCGGATTCGCGGCGAGAATTCGCCGATACAGAGGCTGCGCCCGATCCAGCCGACCCTGCTGATGGAAGGCGGCCGCTTGGCGCAGCAACTCGGGTACCGCCGCGGCCGCTTCGTTCATGGCGGCCGCTCGGTCCGCGCCAGTCGTTCCAGGTCGCGCGCCATGCGGGCGACCACGCCGTCCCAATCGCCGCGGGCTCGCTGCCGGTACAAGGTGGCCGTGGGATACCACGGGCTATCCTCGCGATCGATGAGCCACCGCCAGCACGTGTCGAAGCGATTCAAGATCCATACCGGTTTGCCGAGTGCACCGGCCAGATGGGCCGTGGAGGTATCGACGGAAATGACGAGATCGAGGTTCTCGACGAGCGCGGCGGTATCCGAAAAATCATGTAATAGCGGCGTGAAATCGGCGATCGGCGGACCGTCCCAACCCCGAGCCAACAGCTGGGTGAGCTCGAACTGCGCTGCTTCGCCCTTTTGCAGGCTGACGTATTCGACGTCGGGCAGCGCCAGGGGTGCCAGCTGTGCGAGCGGAATGTTCCGGCGCTGATTCACCGACCAGCACTCCGACTGCCGCGGTCGGTGGCCGCCCGCCCACACCAGACCCACGCGCAACCGGCGCCGGGGTCCGAGCCGGTCGCGCCAAGACAGTACCTTATCCCGCTCGGCGGCGAGATAGGGAACGGCAGCCGGAATGCTGGTGAGGGTCGTCTTGAATGCCAGGGGCAAACTCATGAGCGGACAGTAATAATCGAATGCCGGCAGCGCCTCGCCTTGCACGACCATCTCGGCCACGCCATCCAGCCGGGACAGCAGGCGCGTCAGAGGCGGCGGCACCTCGAGCACTACGCGCGCACCGCGCTCGGCCGCCAACGGCGCATAGCGACAAAATTGGATCGTATCGCCCAATCCCTGTTCGGCGACCAAGAGCAGGGTTCGCCCGTCCAGCGACTCCTCACCCAGCCAACAGGGGCGATGCATGCGCGTTCCCCGGTCCATGGCGGACCCGCGCGCGGTCTTGCGGCGCCACTCGTGGGCCGGCCAGCCGCGCGCGAAATCTCCTGTCAACAGCCACACCACCGAACGATTGAAGTGCGCATCCGCATGGTTCGCATCGAGCGCCACGGCACGTCCATACGCGGTGAGCGCCTCCGCGTAACGCCCGAGCTCGGTGAGTACGAGGCCGCGATTGTAGTGCGCGGCCGCGTAGGCGGGGTCGAGTGCGACGGCGCGGTCGCAACTTGCGAGTGCCGCATCGAAGCGCTCCAAGGCCGCCAGCACGGCGCCGCGATTCGCATGGGCCTGCGCCAAAGCGGGATCTAGGGCGAGCGCCCTGTCGTAACACGCGAGCGCGTCGAGCGGACGCTCGAGACGCTCGAGCACGTTGCCGCGATTGTTATGGGCCGCGGCGCACTGCGGCGCGAGCTCCACTGCTCGATCGCTCGCCGCGAGTGCCTGGTCGAAACGGCGCAGCTCGACGAGCACCAAGGCTCGATTGATATGGGCATCGGCATGCCCGGGGCGCAGCGCAACCACTCTATCGTAGCCGTCCAAGGCGGCATCGAATCGTCGCGTGACGTAGAGCAGGTTGGCGCGATTGTAGTGCGCATTGGCGTAGTCTGGATCGAGCTCGATGGCCCGCTCATGATTCGTCATCGCCTCCACTCGGCGATCGACGCGCGCGAGCGCGGTGCCGAGATTGTTGTGGTAGGCCGCATTGCCCGGTTCGGCGCGGATCGCTGCCTCAAGCAGTTCGACCGCGCGGTGCGGCAACCTTTCCTTGAGCGCCAACAGCCCAAGCTGGTGCAAGGCGCGCGCATGTTGCGGATGCAACTCGAGCGCTCGCTCGTAGAGAGGTCGCGCGGCATCCAACATTTGCAGACGATGTAACGTGAGAGCCTGCTGAAAAGCATCTTCAGCGGCATTGACGTCTTCGACCATAGACCCGTCACGGTAGCACGGGCGACGTGACGATTTTGTTGCAGAGCGGCCCCGCTTCGATCGCTTGTCAGCCCCATCGGTGCAGGTAACGCTCAACGGCCGCGTGCACCGCCGCCAAAGGCGAGCGGCTCTTGAAGGAATCGAGCATGGCACGACTGCGTCGGTCGCAGTCCACTGGGTCGGTATACAGGGTGCGGACGGCGTCGGCGAGTCGCGCCGATTGCAGGAAAAACACGGAATCTCTGAACGGCGTCGCCGCGGCATCGGCGGTTTCCTCGGATATGACGGGGACGTCGTTTATGAGCGGGTAGAAGCATCGAATCGGCTCGAATGCCGTGGTGTCGTCCATCTTGTGCAGATTGAGCACCGCCCAGGCGCGCTGCAGCTCGGCGTCACGCTCGGAGGCATACTGGCCGAACAAGATTCGCAGCGGGATGCCATACGCCTGGAGTTCTTTGAGAATTCGTTGCCGCCGCGGCGTCATGGCACCGTAGAACAGCAAGAATTCACCTTTCTCGCGCGCGAAGCTGGGTTGCACCAGGTCGGCGCAGTAGAGAAACGGAATGACACATTTGTCCGCATGGCCGATGCGATCGAGATTGCACGCCGAGTAATCCCAAACGAAGTGGGAGTCGAGGAGTCGTTGGTAGCTAGGGTTCTGAAAGTGCCAGCCGGTTACGTCTTCAAGTTGCTCGCTATTGAAGACGATTGAATCCGCCGGCAAACCCGATAGCTGTTCTTCATGGAGGAGATGCGCGCAAAAGAGCACGTTGTGCGCAGCGTCTGACACGTGGTTGGTCGTGCGGAAGGAAACAAGACCGCAGGCCCGCAGCACGGCATCAATGTAGTCTGCCGCCTCCTTAAGCGCCAGCGAATGCACATAATCCGGTGGATGCACGAGGGTCACGTTGAACGGTTTAGGTACGTCCGTCATCCGTTTAAGGTTACTCGAACACGGTGCAGCTGGTGAATGGCTGTTGCAGGCCAGGTCAACGTCGCGGGCGCGAGCGGAAGCTTGTGCCGCGTGTAATAAATCAGCAACACCGCATGCTGATCATGCAAAGATTCCCAGGAGATTGGCTTGACGCTCGAGCTGTATTACCTTGGTCGGGTCTGGCAGGGCCGGGATCGGCTCAGCACCTGGTCGTTTGCCGCTGGACTCGGCCTCGGCGACGAGCCGATGCCGTTTCGCGCGAGCTATACGGCGTTGTCCACCGCGCTGATGCGCGCCGCGCATTCACGGTTGGATTCGGAACCGTTGTTCGACGACACCTGGGGCGATCGTCTCGTGCCCGCGGCGGCACGCGCGGCGTTTCGCGCAACCGCGATGGCCGCGCGCGTATCGGGCGTGATGCCGGCCGCGGCGCAAGGCGGCCGCGCGGCGCCGGATGCGGACGCGATTTTGGATGCCGCCCTGCGCTCTGCCTCGGGATATACCAACGTCGTCGTCCGCACCCGTTTTACCGAGGACGCCTTGCGCCTTGCGGTGGCGCGCGGCGTCGGCCAATACGTCATCGTCGGTGCCGGGTTCGACAGTTTCGGGCTGCGCCAGCCGCCGTTCGCACGGCACGTCGAGGTGTTCGAGGTCGACCATCCGACGCCGCAGGACTTGAAACGCCGGCAACTGGCGGCGTGTGGCGTACGACTGCCGCACACGCTGCACCTGGTCGCGGCCGATCTGGCGGTGGAGGATCTCGCGGCGGCGCTGGCGCGATCGTCGTATGCGCCCGGCAAGGCGACGTTTTTCGCCTGGCTCGGAGTGACCATGTTCCTGTCGCGCGAGGCGAATCTTGCGGTGTTGCGCGCCATCGCACGCTGTGCTCCAGCCGGCAGCGAACTCGTGTTCACCTATTTCGACGACAGGATATTCGCGGCTCCCAGCGCCGCATTCGAGGATCTGCGCGATTCGGTGCGCGTGCTCGGCGAGGCTTTCAAATCGGGTTTCGATCATGAGCGACTCGCAGAGCTGTTGCGTTCACTCGGCTTTGAACTGCTCGAGGATGTGGATGAAGCAGCGCTGGTGCGGCGCTATGGACGCGCCGATAGATCCGGCATGGCGCCGCTAGCGCACTCGCGCATCGCCCGAGCGCGTGTCGTGCACATAGGCTGATGTGCCCAATACGGCCAGCGTGTTCAGCGTTCCAGGAAAAGCTCCTGTTTCAACGGTGCCACCGGGACCAAGCGCCGCGGTCCGTCGGTGTGTGCCGGTGGCAGCACCCGGCACAGCATGCGGCGCGGCACATCGATGACGCAATCGCGCGGAATCAACGATTCGACCGGCCGCAACCGGAGCCGCGCGCGATGCATGCGCGGACGTTCCGCCGATTCCGCGATCCGCGCGAAGTCCGTACCGGCGGCCGGAGCATCCGGATGATCGATGAGCGGCTTGACGTAGATCCACCAGTTGTAGCGGACGTAGTCCTTTTGCAGCCACCGCACCGACAGCGGCGCCGCCAGGCCGTTGTTGAAACACAGGTCGAGACAATGGTCATCGGCGACACCGGGCTGTTGCTCGATGACTCCGGCCCAGGCGTCGAGCAGCCGCCGCGCGCCGGCGCTGTTGCCGTAAAATTGAGTCGCGCCGCTGCACAGCAGCTGGTCGGTGGCGAAATGATCGACGCTGTGCGAGAAGCCGAGGAACCGAGCGGCATGAATGGGCGGCAGCGGCTCCGCCGCATTCTCCGGCAGCGCCTTGAACGCGTCCGTGTGCTCGTCGGCCAGCCAGTTGTAGATGGCGAAGTCGACGCCGGTGGACGCGGCATTCGCGATGACCTCAGGATGGGCACGGAACACCATGTCGGCGTCCACGTACAAGATCGCGCTTTCATAGCGATCCAACAGGGCATGGATGAATGCCGCTTTGGTATAGGCGGCATCGTCTCGACCGCGGCGGCTCATGGAGCGGTGCACGTGCGGCACCTCGTACAGAACGTACGCCAGGCCGAGCGCCCGCAACGACGCTTCGAGGCGCGCGGCGCGCGGCGCATAGTCGGCGGTGTATATTGCGGCGACGAGGAAGCCTTGATGCTCGAGCGTCGCCAGGGATGCGCGAGTCGGCGCGGTCCTCGGCGTCATGATGCAGTGACCCACATGCGCCGACGCTCAACGGCTCCAGAACGCCGGCCGCAGCACGCTGCGCGCTTCGTCCAGCGAGTTCGCCAATTGGGTAGCGACTTGCATTGGATAAAGTTTGCGGGTCTTCAAGGTCGTCCGATGCTTTTCCGCGAAGCGCTTGGCATAGGTGCCGTAGTCGGGCGAACCGGCACCCGGAGATTGATGGAAGAATCCGAGTTCCGGGATGACGCCCAGCCGGTAGCCCTGCTGGTAGGCGCGGTAGGTCCAATCAATGTCATAGAAATGCCAGCCAT
>Ga0116230_10000567_pt1 | contig 32777 bp, 28 predicted proteins | sample S1TSphfallax_3_FD_88678 | JGI IMG/M metagenome (GOLD analysis project Ga0116230, IMG submission 88678) | Host-associated microbial communities from peat moss isolated from Minnesota, USA - S1T2_Fd - Sphagnum fallax MG | ecosystem: Host-associated > Plants > Peat moss > Unclassified | place... | reverse complement strand
TTGCGCACGAAGGCCCGCGCGGCCAGTTGAATCGCGCAGGACTGCGCGGGGTAGGTGTGCAGGATGTCGGCGAGCCGGCGCATGCCGATCTTGGCATTCATGATCACGGACAGCTCGTTGATCATCTCACTGGCGCGGGCCGCGACGATCGTGGCGCCGACGATGCCGTCGGTGCCTTCGCGCACGTAGAGCTTGACGAAGCCCTCGGTCCGGTCGTCGGTGATCGCCCGGTCCACGTCGGCCATGAAGACGGTATAGCTCTTGATCGGGATGCCGCGTTCCCGGGCCTGCCAGCTGTGCAGGCCGATCTGCGCGATCTCGGGATTGCAATAGGCGCAGCGCGGAATCAACAGCTCGCTGCAACGCTCGCGTGCGCCGGCGAAGGCATTCTGGACGGCCATGCGCGCCGTGGCCTCGGCCACGTTCGCGAATTGATGGCGCATGCAGACGTCGCCGGCGGCGTAGACGTCGGGGTTCGTGGTCTGCAGGAAATCATCGGTGTGCACGCCCACCGTCGGATCCCGCAGGACACCGGCCGCGTCCAACTCCAGGTCCTCGACGTTCGGCACCCGACCCACGCTGAGGAGCACCTCGTCGACGGCGATCGGGAAGCGCAGTTCGTTGTTGGCCACGTCGAGCACGCGTGATCCGTCCGCCGTTCGCGCCGCGAGCACCGCCGTGTTGAGGCGTGTCTCCACGCCGTCGCGGGCGAGGGCGCGCGACAGGATCTCCGCGGCGTCACGCTCGATTCCGGGCAGGAACTTCGGTTGTCTCTGCAGGATCGTCACCTTCGAACCCAGGGCAGCGAAGGCTTGCGCGAGTTCGCAGCCGAGCGCGCCACCGCCGATGACACCGAGTCGCCGCGGCAATGCCGCGAGGTCGAAGATGGTCTCGCTCGTGCGAAATCCGATGTCCGCGAGGCCCGGGATGTCCGCGGGCGCCGGTCGCGCGCCGGTCGCGATCAGGGCTTTGCGAAAGCAAAGCGTCACCGCCCCGACGCGCAGTGCGTGTGTGCCGACGAAATGCGCCTGATCGAGGAACACGTCGATGCCCAGCGCTTGCAGGCGTTCGATCGAATGGTGCTCGGCGATGTGGCTGCGGACCCGGCGCAGGCGCGAGAGCACGGCCGGCAACTCGGCGCCGCTGCGCGCCGCGTTGATCAGCGTTTTCGACGGCACCGATCCCCAGTTCAGCGAATTGCCCCCGAGTTGGCGCCGTTCGACGAGCGCCACGCGCAGACCCTGCCGCGCGGCATGGACGGCTGCCGTCGAGCCGGCCGGTCCCGCGCCAACGATGCAGAGGTCGTAACGGGCCGACGGTGCCGGATTCCGCCAATCGGCGGGGCGGGTACGACGCAGCCATTCGGCCGCGACCACCGCGTCGTCGCGATCCAGGCTTGCGCTCATGCCTCGAGCCAGCCGCTCGCGAAGCCGGCCGAGCGCAGGCCCTCGCGCAAATAGACCGACTCGCGCATCAACCTCCAGGGCAGGCCGGTCCGCAGATTCTCGATCATCATGACCAACAATCCCTGATCGAGTCCATACCAGCCGTCCGAAAGCCAGATGCCCGAGTCCTGCCGGCAGCTCGGATTGCAGCCGCTGACGAAGCGGTCCTGCGGGCAGACTTCCGGGTACTCGGTCAGGAGACGACGCGTGCCGCGCAGCGCCTCCGCTGCACCGAATGCGGCGGTCGCGAGCATTGCCCAGGGGGCCAGCGTGCCGTCGTCGGGTCCATAGGGCGCGCCGCGCGCCATGTAGCCGTAGGCCCGAAAGTCGTGCTCGTCGACGCGTAGTTCCAGCCGATCCGGTCCGTCACCGGCGGTGATGCCCCAGAGGTCGCGATCGTAGCCGACGAACCCCTGGGGATTGCGGGCCCCGTATTCCCGGTGCACGGCGATCGCGCGACGCGTGTTCTCGAAGTAATCACAGCCCTTCTCGCGCATGAACGCATCGCGTACGCCACGAAAGTCGATCCAGGCATGCGCGAACAAATGCGTGAACAGCGGTCCCGAGTAGAGCACGTCGACGTCGAGCAGATTCTCCCACTGATACGTCGAGGTCCAGGCCGCGAAACTCGCTTTCGGCAGCGGGAAGGTCGGCGAGCCCAGGCCGAGCAGATACACGATCGTGCCCTCGTTGTAACCCTCCCAGCCGTAATTGAGGAATCCGCACTCCGGCTTCCAGCCCTGGGCGATGGCGCCGGTGCCGTTCTGTGCCCAGGTCCAATCGATGCGCCGATAGAGAGCGTCGGCCAGCGTGCGTATGTCCCGCTCGATGCCGAGGTCTGCGAAATAGCGGCCGACGAGCAGGATGCCCGCCGCGAGCAGCGCGGTGTCCACGATCGACAGCTCGCAGTCCCAGACGCGCCGCCCCGTCCGCATGTCGAGAAAGTGATAATAAAAGCCGTGATGGCCGCTGGAGTCGCGCGCATCGCTCTGCTCGCTGTCGGCGAAGAAACGCAGCACCCGCAAACTGCGGGTCGCCGCTTCCGACCGCGTCATCCAGCCCCTTTCCACCGCAATCGGATAACAGGACAAAGCGAAACCCACGACCGCGATGCTGGCCGGCGAACCCTGGCGCGAGGTGTCGGCGACCAAACCGGTTTCGGGATCGGCATAGGTCTCGACGTAGGTGAACGCGCTGCGCTGCAGACGCTCGAGCAAGTCGTGGTCGGAAAGTTCGGTCAACGGCGCCGCGCGGGTCTTTTGCACCGCGCGAGCTTAGGGTCTGCCGATCCCGGTCTCCGTACGCTGGCGTACGCGCGGACTGCGCCGCCTCAGGAGTGATCGCAGAGCCGGATGTCGCCGCTCAGCGTGCTCACGCGCACACGGCCGGCGCCATCGCCCGAGCGAAACACCAGATGGGAGCCCGGGCCGTACTGCGAGGTTTGCGGCGCGGGCCCGAAACAATTGGCGATGCTTCCCGTATGCGATTCGACGTCGAAATCGGCGGCCGGTGTCGCCCCGAAGCGAATTCCGATTTCGCCGCTGACGGACTCCGCCTCGAAGCGGCCGCCGGACCCCAGCGAGCCGCCGAACTGGGCCTCGCCCGAGATCGTCTTGATGCGCGCCGTCGTGAACGTGCCGAGCTGGATCTTGAGCTCGCCGCTGACGCTCTGGACGCGCAGTGCGGAAATCGAACCGTCGACGTGGACGTCGCCGCTGATCGTCTCGATTTCCAGGCCTTCGGTACCGTCCGCCACCAGGTGCAGATCGCCGCTGACCGAGTTCACGCTGCCGCCGCGCACCAGGTGCGCTTTGATGTCGCCGCTCACCGTGCGCAGCCGCTGCTCGCCGACCAAATCCCGGGTCTCCAGAGCGGCACTGACCAGAGAACTGCGCACCAGGCTTTTCCGGGGCACGTGCACGACGAGATTCGCGGCGCCGCTGCCGCCGGAAAACGACAGGCTGGGCAGCACGACGCGGACCGTAGCATGGTCGCCATTGGTGTTCAGATCGACGCGCTCCACGCGCTCGCCGATCGTGCCGGTAACCGCGATCTCGGCCTGGTCCCAGCCGACCACCTCGATATGACCGGACACGTCCACGATTTCGACCTGGCCTTCCGGGTCCGCCGGCTTGTGCAGGTCGACGCTGCGATCGCCCGCCCACGCGGTCGCGCAGAACGCCTGCAGCCCTGTGCAGACGATCAACAGCAGCGCCCAGTGCGCGGCGACCCCTCGGGGGGGCGTTCGGGTGGGGCGATCGCTGGCACAGTTTTTCATGGGGGTCTTCATGGTGGTGTTCACATGGGCCAGCGCATGCCGGCCGCGTCGGGGGTGGAGGACACGTTGGCGTAGAATTCCATCTCCTGCTGCCAGGTGTCGGCGAGCAAGGCTTGCAACAGCGGGCTGTCCGGGTTCGCGGCCAAGGCGGCGCGAATATCGCTGCGGGCCTTGTGGATCACGTCCAAGTCCTGGATCAGGCGCGCCTGCGTGGCTTTCGGCAACTGTCGAAGTTCGCTCCGGAAGGCACGTTCCAGCGTCTCCTGCGTGTGCTCGTAATTCGCATCGCGACCGCCCGACTCCCGCGCGACCGGCGGCGCGCCGGGGGCCGCGGACCGCGCTCCCGCAAGCTCGGTCCCGCCGGGTCGGCGCGGCTCGACACTCACGAGCAGGCTCAGCGCGATGATCGCGAGGCCCGCGGCGATGCCGAGTCCGAAATGCCACGCGGGTCGCCGACCGGCGAGGCGCGCATCGATGCCGGACCAAAGATCGCGTTCCGGCGGAATCTCGCGCGGCAGGCGCGCCAGGCGCACTGGCAGACTGTCGGGTTCGTGGCTCATCGTGTCTGCTCCTCGAGACCCATGCGCTCGCCGAGCAGGCGGCGCGCCCGGTGCAAATGGGCGCGGCAAGTGCCCGCGGCCAGTCCCAGTAGTTCGGCGGCTTCGTCATGGCTGTGACCGTAGATGCCGACCAGGACGAGGACGTGACGCGCGCCGTCCGGGAGGCCCTCGATCGCCCGCTCCAAGTCGAGTGCGGGCGTCGCGTCCGCGACGACGGCGTCGGTCGGCCCGTCCTGCGGCAGATCGCCCGCGAGCCGCTCGAGCCGGGCGGCAAGTCCCGACTGACGCGTCAAGACCTTGTTGACGGCAATCCGGTGCAGCCAGGTCGCGAAACTGCTGCGCGCCTCGAATTCGCGCAGGCTCTTCCACGCCGCGACGAAGGTTTCCTGGGTGCAGTCCTCCGCGGCCTCGCGCTGCCCGGTGAGTCGCAGGCACAAACCGTAGACTCCGGCGACATGTTCCCGGTAGAGCTGTTCGAACGCGCGTCGGTTGCCGCGCATCGCCTCCTGCAGAGTTCCGAGGGCCTGCCAGGGTCCCTTCAGCACGACGGCGACGGGCTCGGGCCGCGATACCGGCTGAGCCACCGCTGAAAGATTCGCATTCATGGCAGTTAGACGCGAGTTCCCGGACGAACGTTTAGCGTCAACGCAGAAAATATGACAGCCCCTCGGCCCTCCCGATCCATGCATGCGCGGCACAGCGACTGCGCCCGCTGAGGTAGCGGTCGTGCAGGCGGCACAGCCCGTCGTCCGCCCGGACCGCGGCATGGGCGGAACTCAAGGTCCGCAAGCCGGGCAGCGCCGCCTCGATCTCGGCGGCCGTATCGCGAAAGTGCCGGCAATTGGCGCACCGCCGCGCCGCCGCCGGCAGGGCGGCCCGAGGCGTCGCGGCCCCCGATACCCTTGCCCCCGCAATCACTGTCCCAAACCCTGCCAGAAGTCGCCGAATACCCGGGTCGAGAGGACATAGCCGAGTACGACGTTGACCAGCACGCCCGCGGCGAACGCGTAGAACGGCCGGGCGCCCACCGCGACGAACTCGCGCAAGCGCGTCGTCAGCCCGATGCTCAAGAACGCGAACGTGAAGGCCCAGGTGCGCAGAGCCTGCAAGGGGGCGACGACGGTCGGCACGATCAGCTTCTTGTAGTCACCATAGGCATGGCCGGCGGCGACCAGGGTCACGAGCGCCGAGGCGAGCAGGAACCCGAGCACGAATTTCGGAAAACGCCGCCAGATCTCCCCCGCGTCGGCGTGGCCCTCGATGCCGGTGCGCTCCCAGCGCGTCGTGGCGATCAGCGACAGGGCGAAAGCCCAAACCCCGATCCAGACATCGCGCCCGATCACCTTCATCAGCGTGAACGCATTGACCGCGTCGTCGGCCTGGCCCGCGATGCCGGGCACGGTGCCGGCATAAGATCCGTAGGTCTGCGCCGCGGCGAGTCCGGCGGCGTCGGCGAATTCCGAGGTGCCGATCCAGGCCCCGGCCACGCCTGTCGACAAGCCGAGCGCACGCGCCGCCAGCGGCAACGCGAAAATCATGACGATGGCCCAGGCGACCACCAGCGAGATGGCGATCGACACCTGTTCCCGTTTCGCGCCCACGGCGCCGCCGATGGCGATGGCGCCGGAAACGCCGCAGACCGCGCCGCCGGTTCCCAAGGTCGCCGCCAGTCGCCGATCCAAGCCGAGGCGTATGGCGACGAAATAGATCGTGCCGAAGGTCACCAAGGACACGATGCCGGCTTGGATGATCGCCACGGGCCCCGCCCAGCTGATCAGGGTCAGCGGCAGGCCGGCGCCGAGCAGGACGATACCGGTCTTGATGTAGAACTCGACACGCAGGCCCGCATCGGCCCAGCGCGGTACGCCCACCGTGTTGGAGATCAGCAAACCCAGACCCAGCGCGACGAGGGGCGGCTCGAGGTTGTAATGCGCGGCCTGATCCCAGAGGCCCAAAAAATAAAGAGCCGAACTGACGGCAAAAATAGCGGCGAAAGCGGGCAGAAAACGCCGCAGCGGGATGCCGAGGGCCGCGCCGCCCGCGCCGAAGGAGACGGCGAACAGCGCGAACAGCGCGAGGTATTGCAGGGCATGTTCCCGCACCTGGCTCGCGGCCTGCGGCCAATGGCTCCATTTCTGCGGTGCAACGGCCAGCCAGCGCAAGCTTTCGCCCGCCGTGAACAGCAGGATCGCCACGACGACCAGTCCCAGCCCGATCCAAATCGCCCACCAGTCTTCCTTGAGCCACAGTTCGCGCCAGCCGCGCTCCGGCAGCGGGGCGTCATTCGTCGTCAGCGAAGCGGTATTGGTCACGTTGAGATCCCAGGAGTTCGTGAGCTCGGGCCGCGAGCTTAGGTGATCGTCCACCCAGGGTCGACGTCTGGAAGGGCATAAGCTGAGTGCTGGCGGTTATAAGCGGTCGAGCCTTGCGATACGGTCCGACCGGCGCCCGAGCGACTCATTGTTGTAATATATTCAGAATCTGAAGCCGCCGGCACGCTCGCCCCCGCGTGAGCCAGCCTCAGCCGTTCGCGAACAATCCTGGAGTCAACGATGCATAGGCGCGATTTTCTGAAGTCCGGGGCCGGGCTGACCGGTTTCGGTTTGGCGGGCGTCGGCCTGGAAACTCTGTTGCTGCCACGCTACGGGCAGGCCGTGCCGGTAGAGGCCCTGAGCAGCAAGCTCGACGTGGCGTTCAAGAAGCGGCTCGCCACGACGGCCCTGGACGCGGCCACGAAGGCGGGCGCGACGTATTGCGACGTGCGCATCGGCCGCTATCTGCGCCAGTTCGTGATCACGCGTGAAAACAAGGTGCAGAACGTCGTCAATACCGAGTCCACCGGCGCCGGGATCCGCGTGCTCGCGAACGGCGCCTGGGGATTTGCCGCATCCAACGACTTGTCGGTCGATGGCATCGCGGCGGCCACGGCCCAGGCGATCGCCATCGCCCGCGCGAATGCCAAGATCCAGACCGAGCCCGTGCAGCTGGCGCCGAACAAGGGGGTCGGCGAGGTCAGCTGGGCGACGCCGATCAAGAAGTCGGCGATGGAAGTGCCGATCAAGGAAAAAGTCGATCTGCTCATGAGCGTCAACGGGGCCGCCCTCAAGGCCGGCGCCGACTACATACGTTCGATCATTTTCGCCGTCAACGAACAGAAGTACTTTGCCTCCACCGACGGTTCCTACATCGATCAGGACGTCCATCGTCTCTGGGCGCCATTCGAGGTGACCGCGATCGACAAGACGAGCGGTAAGTTCCGTGATCGGCGCGGTTTCTCGGTGCCGGTCGGCCGCGGCTATGAATATCTCGAGCCCACACCCGCGGGCCGCATCGCGCTGCCCGGTGGGGCAGTCGTCTACGGCAGTTCTTATGACATGCATGCGGACGCGATCGCCGCCGCGGGCCAAGCGCGCGCGAAGCTGACCGCGCGGTCGGTCAAACCCGGCAAATACGATCTGGTCCTCGACCCCTCGCACCTCTGGCTCACGATCCACGAGTCCGTCGGCCATGCGACCGAACTCGACCGCGTCCTCGGTTACGAGGCGAACTACGCCGGCACGAGCTTCGCGACGCTCGACAAGTGGCGTTCGAAGAACTTCAAGTACGGTAGTCCCAACGTCACGATCTTCGCCGACAAAACCCAGCCGGGCACGCTCGGCGCCGTGGGCTACGACGACGAGGGCGTCAAGACCGGCCGCTGGGATCTGATCAAGGACGGTATCCTCGTGAACTACCAGGTGATCCGCGATCAGGCGCACATCATCGGCGCACCTTCATCACAGGGTTGTTGCTATGCGGACTCCTGGTCCAGCGTCCAGTTCCAGCGCATGGCCAACGTGTCGCTCGCGCCGGGTGAGAAACCTCTGGCCGTCGCGGAGATGATCAAGGACGTGGAAAACGGGATTTACATCGTCGGCGACGGCTCCTTCTCGATCGATCAGCAGCGCTACAACGCCCAGTTCGGCGGTCAGCTGTTCTATGAAATCAAGAACGGCAAAGTCACCGGCATGATCGAGGACGTCGCCTACCAGATGCGCACCCCGGACTTCTGGAATGCCTGTGTCGCCGTCTGCGATCAGCGGGATTTCCGCTTCGGCGGCTCCTTCTTCGACGGCAAGGGGCAGCCCCCGCAGATCTCCGCGGTCTCGCACGGATCGGCGACGGCGCGGTTCAACGGTATCAACGTCATCAACACAGCGCGCAGCCTGGGCTGAGGGGCACGAGGGCACATGAGCATCTATTCCGAGCAAGACGCAAAGGCGATACTCCAGAAGGTCGTCGCCCTCTCGAAAGCCGACGAGTGCACCGCGAGTCTCGAAGGCTCGATCGAGGGCAATGTCCGCTACGCACTCAACAACGTCTCGACGAGCGGCATCGTCAGCAATGCCGAATTGCAGGTGCAGGTCGCCTACGGGAAGCGATCCGGCATCGCCACGATCAACCAGTTCGACGACGCGTCCCTGGCCCGCGTCGTCGCCCGCGCCGAGGAACTCGCCAAACTCGCGCCCGAGAATCCCGAGTTCATGCCCGCGATCACGAAGCAGACCTACCGCGCGAGCGCGACTTTCGTCGACAAGACGGCGGCCATCACACCCGAGTATCGCGCCAAGGTGGCCGCGGACTCGATTCTTCCGTGCCGGGCCAACAAGCTCGTGGCGGCGGGCTTCTTCAACGACGAGCAGAGCTTCTCGGCGCTCGCCAACAGCAACGGGAACTTCGGCTATCAGCGCTCGACCTCGCTCGCCTTCACCTGCACCGTGCGCACCGATGATGCACAGGGTTCGGGTTGGGTGGCGCGCAGTCTCGCCGACGTCGACCAGTTCCATGCGCCCACCGAGATCCAGGTCGCTATGGACAAGGCGAAGCGCTCTTCGAGCGCGAAGGCCCTCGAGCCGGGCAAATACACGGTGATTCTCGAGCCCGCCGCGAGCGCGGATCTGCTGACCTACATGTTTCGCGGATTCGACGCCCGCGAGGCCGACGAAGGCCGCAGTTTCATGACCAAGAAGGGCGGCGGCAACAAGCTCGGCGAAAAGGTCTTCGACGAGCGCGTGACCATTTATGCCGATCCCTGGGATCCGTCGGCGGCGGTGTTGCCCTGGGACGAGGAGGGCCTGCCGCGCGAGCATACTCCGCTCGTCACCAAGGGCGTCGTCGACAACCTGCAATATTCGCGCTACTGGGCCAAGCTCAAGGGCAAGGCCGCCGTGGGCGAACCCGGCAACCTCATCATGCTGGGCGGCGACAAGTCGACGATGGACCTGGTCAAGTCGACCCAGAAGGGCGTGCTCGTCACGCGCACCTGGTACATTCGGATGGTCGATCCCCAGACGGTGCTGCTCACGGGACTGACGCGCGACGGCACGTTCTACATCGAGAACGGCGAGATCAAGTACCCGATCAAGAATTTCCGTTTCAACGAATCACCCGTGATCATGCTCAACAACGTCGAGGAATTCGGCAAGCCCGTGCGCGTGCTGCCTCAGGAGTCGTCGATCGTCATGATGCTGCCGCCGATGAAGCTGCGCGAGTTCACGTTCACCTCCCTGTCGGATGCGGTGTAGCGTCGTTGGGCCTGCCCTCGGAAGAGGGGCCGCGACCGGCTGACGGCGGCGGTCCCTACGACTTCTGGTTCACCCGCCTGATGTACGAGTCGGGCGACTGGGACGTGGACCAGCGCATGCCTTCGAACGTCGCCGACAGCCTGCTGCAATACACCACCTTGCGGGTCGACACGCAGGAGCACGTGATCCCCCTCGCCGACGCGCGCATGTTGACGGCGCCGTTCTGTTATATCGCCGGCCACAAGCTCGTCGAATTCAATCCGGACGAGCGTCGCAACTTCGAGTCCTACCTCAAGAACGGAGGATTCATCCTTGCGGACGACTGCAACCACGACATCGACGGCCTGTTCGCCAAATCGTTCGAACGGGAGCTCGAGGCGGTGTTCGGCGCCGGCCGGCTCGAGAAACTTCCCAAGGATCATCCGCTCTACACGAGTTTCTTCACCTTCGACGGGCCGCCGGCGACCTCGATGGAGCTGAACGGCTGGGGGGACGACCTCGTCCACGATTATTTGCGCGGGATCAGCTTCGGCGGCCGCTTGGGATTGCTCTACAGCAACAAGGACTACGGATGTGAATGGGATTTCGACTGGCGCAACAAGCGCTTCAACGCCGAGGACATCACTAAATTCGCGGTCAACATCGTCACGTATGCGCTGTCGGCCTGAGTCCTCGATGAGCGCGCACGGCACGACCAGCGCGAGTCGCTTGGGCAGTCCATCGTGAGCGCCGCCCCGAGCGAAGCCGACGTTGCACGGCGTGTCGAGACGCTCGGTAAAGTGCGCGCCGAGATCGGGCGCATCATCGTCGGTCAGGAGGCCGTCGTCGAACAGCTGCTGATCGGGCTCCTCGCGGGCGGGCACTGTCTGCTCGAGGGCGTGCCGGGTCTCGGCAAGACCCTGCTCGTCCGCGTCCTCGGCCAGGCGCTGGAACTGGAATTCCGGCGCGTGCAATTCACGCCCGACCTCATGCCCAGCGACATCCTCGGCACCGAGATCCTCGAGGAGGATCACGGCACGGGCAAGCGTTACTTCAAGTTCCAGCAGGGGCCGGTGTTCACGAACCTTCTCCTCGCCGACGAGCTGAACCGCACGCCGCCGAAGACACAGGCGGCGCTCCTGGAGGCGATGCAGGAGCACACGGTGTCCTACGGCGGCAAGACGCATGCGCTACCGGAGCCGTTTTTCGTGCTGGCGACGCAAAATCCACTCGAGCAGGCCGGCACGTATCCGCTGCCCGAGGCGCAGCTCGACCGGTTTCTGTTGCACGTTCGTGTGGACTATCCGACCGAGGCGGAGGAACGGACGATACTCGCGCAGACGACGGGGCGCAGCGCCGGGACCGTCTCGCCCTGCATGACCGGCGCCGACGTGCTCGCCCTGCAAGCGCTGACCCGCGACGTGCACGTCGGCGAGGACTTGTTGCACTGGATCACCGCGCTGATTCGCGCCACGCGTCCGCAGGCCACGCCCGTCGCCCAGGTCGCGGAGTGGGTGCGATGGGGCGCGGGTCCGCGGGCGGGCCAGGCGCTGGTGCTGGCCGCCAAAGCGCGCGCCCTGCTTCATGGTCGCTACGCAGCGACGCGCGAGGACGTCCGGCGGCTCGCGGCGCCGGCCTTGCGGCATCGATTGTTGCTCTCGTTCGCGGCCGAAGCCGAGCGACGCTCCGCCGACGACGTGGTTGCCCTGCTGTTGGACGCCGTTGCTTACCCGGGTTGAGTCCATGTTGCTCCGTCGGTGCAGGGCGTGCTGATCCCCGCCGAGCTACGAACGCGTTTGCGCGAACTGCGATTCACGGCCCGTCATCCGGCGTTCGGGCTGGGTTGGGGCCAGCATCCGGGTCGCAGCCGCGGTGCCGGACTCGAGTTCGAACAGTACCGCGCCTACGAACCCGGCGACGAACCGCGCCGCGTCGACTGGAAACTGTACGCGCGTTCCGACCGATTTTTCGTTCGTGAAGCGGCGCGCGACAGCCCGCTGTCGGTATGGGTGCTGCTCGATGCATCCGCTTCGATGAGCCAGGCGGACGCGGCGAGGCCCGCCTACAGCAAGTTCGCCGCCGCAAAGCTGTTGGCCGCTTGTCTTGCCGAAATCGCGACGCTCCAGGGCGACAGCTGTGGAGTCGCGAGTCTCTCCAGTGCCGGAATCGCGGTCGTGCCGAGCGGCAGCGGCCCGAGACACCGGGACCGGGTCTGGCTCGCGCTCGAACGGCTGAGCGCGCAGGGCGCATGGCCCGACTCGGCGCAGCTCGCGCCGCTCTGGGAGCGGCTGTCCCCGGAGACCGTGGTCGTGATCCTCTCGGATGGATTCGACGCCGCCTTGCCGGTGTTCGCCACCGGCCTCGCGGCGGCGCGGCGCCAAGTCTACTCGCTCGGGCTGATCAGCTGCGAGGAGCGCGATTTCCCGTTCGAGGGCGGCTACGTGTTCGTCGACCCCGAGACCGGCGCCGAGTGTCGCAGCGACGCGCAATCCACGCGCACCGAGTTTCTCGCGCGGTTTCAGGCCGCGCGTGCGCAACTGGCCCGCCAATTCGCCCGCAGCGGGATTCGACACGTCGATCATTGCCTGGACGAGGCACCGGACGTGCCGCTGCGGCAGCTGCTCGCGCGCGCGTGATTCAGTTTCTCGCCCCCGCAGGAATTGCCGCCGCGGCCGCGCTGGTCGTGCCGGTCGTCGTTCATCTCGTCCGCCGATCCGACCGGCGTGAGCTCCGGTTCGCCGCCATGCGCTATCTGCGCGCCCGCCCGCATCCGCGCGCGCGTTTGCACTTGGTGCGTCCGCTGCTGCTGGCGCTGCGCGTCGGTTTGCTCGTCGGCCTCGCGGCCTTGCTCGCGCTGCCGGTCTGGCGCAGCCGCGCCGCAGCGGCGCCGCCCTGGGTCGTCGTCGCACCCGGCATCGACGCGCTCGCGGCCCGAGCTGCCGTGCATGCGCCCCTCGCCGAGTGGCATCGGCTGGTCACCGGCTTTCCCGTGCTCCCGGACGGCCGCGATGCGGCGGCCCTCGCAATCGATGCGCAACTCGCCGCGGCGCCGGTGCCGATTCACAGTCTGCTGCGCCAGCTGGATCGCGACCTGCTGCCGACGGTGGCTCTGAGCATCGTCGTCCCCGAGAACCTCGCCAATCTCGATGCCGAGCGCTTGCAGATCGCCCATGCGGCGACGTGGCTGCCCTTACCGGGTTTCAGTCCCGTCCCGCCGAGCCCCGGCGCCGGGGCCGACGCGCCGCTCGCGATCGCGGTTCGTTACGATGCCGCCGGCGCGAGCGAACTCCCCGTCGTGCGGGCGCTGGGCGCGGCCTGGGCCGCGGACGGCCGATCGATCACCTGGAGTATCGCGGCGGCCGACGTGCCGCTGCCGGCGACGGCGACTTGGGTGTTCTGGCTGGGCGACGCCGCGCCGCAGACGCTGCAGACGCTGCAGGCGCGGGCGCGAACGGGGGGACTGGTCGTGGTCGCTCCGACCGTGGGCGAGGCCGTGCTCTCCGGGCCCGATCGCCCGATCTTGCGGGCGCAGACGATGGGCCTTGGGCGCCTGTTCGAATTTACGGCGCCCTTGCGGGCCGATGCCTTGCCGGACGTGCTCGCAGCGGATTTTCCGCGGCGCCTGTGGACCGCGCTTACCGCGCCGAGGCGCATCCCGGCGAGTGCACCGGCGCGCAGCGTCGCGCCGCTCGCGACGACTCGCGAGGCCTGGGCGCCCGCCGAATCCCTGGAGCCGCCACTGGCCCTCGTGCTCGCGCTCCTGTTCCTGCTCGAGCGCCTCGTTGCGACCGGCACAGGGGCAGGCCCGCGCCTGCGTGCAGGCAAGGGCGCATGAGCCTCGCGCCGCGCGAGCCAGCGCGTCTACCACCGCGTCTCGCCGGCCTCGCATCGGCCGTGCGGCGGCGGGTTGCCGCGATACGCGTCGCGTTCGCGCTGCCGCTGGTCGCCTTCGTGGCGCTGCTCCTCCGGCCCCCGGTCGGCGCCCGGCCGGCCGGAGTCGAGCCGCTCATCGGGATTGCGATCGCGATGCTGTTCCTCGGTGCGCTGTTCGTGTGGCAGGGGCTGCGCCGCTACGATGCGCTCTGGCTGCTCCGGCGCCTCGATGCCGAGGCCCCGCAGTTCGAGGACAGCGCTCTGCTGCTTGCGCCGGCGGGGCCGACCGCATCGACGGGCCTCGCCACCCTGCAACGGCTGCGGCTCGAACGACGCCTGCCGTCCATCGAGTTGCCGGATTTGCGGCCGCGCTATCCCCTGCGCGCGTTGTGCCTGACCTGGCTCTTCCTCACCGTCGCCCTGCTAGTCGTAACTTTTTTGCCGCGCGGCCTGTCCGAGTGGGCGCATGCCGTCGGCGCGCGCGAGTCGATGCCCGCGGCGCCGGGTGGGGTCAGTGGCAGCCTGCGCATCGAGCCGCCGACGTACACGCGGCTATCCGTGCAGGAACCGGCCGGACTCGAGGCGAAGTTCGCGGAAGGCAGCCTGCTGCATTTTGCCGTGCGCGTGAGCGGCGCCCCGCAGCGCGTCGATCTGGTATTCCTCGATGGTTCGCGCCTGCCGCTGCGTCGCGATGGCGAGCTGTGGCGCGGCGAGCGGGTGTTCACGAGTTCCGCGCTGTATCGCGTACAGCTCGACGGCCGCGACGCGCCGCCGCCGGCGGCGTCACCGGAGTCGCCCGCGACCACCGGGCGAGGGGCGAGGGAGAAGGCCACCGCCGATCGTCTCTATCGGCTCGACGTCATCCCCGATCACCCACCCGAGTTGATCGTGCGCACGCCCGAGCGCACCTTGAGCCTGCTGCAAAAAGGCCAGAAGTCCTGGGATCTCGTTTTCGAGGCCAGCGACGATTATGGTCTCGGCGTCGCCGAGCTCAGTGTCGCGCACGCGCAAGGGTCCGGCGAGAACATCAAGACGACGCAGCAGACCCTGCGTCTGGCCGGGGATGGGGACGAACGCCACCGGGTCTATCACGAGACACTCGATCTGGCCGCACTGGGCGTGGCCGAGGGCGACGATTTGATCGTGCGTCTGCGCGTTGCCGACAATCACCCGACGCCTGCGAATGTCACGCAGAGCGCGAGCTTCATCCTGCGCTGGCCGGCGCAGGTCGAGACGGCGGGCATCGGCATGGAAGGACTCGCGCAGAAAACCTTGCCCGCGTATTTCAGCAGCGAACGACAGATCATCATCGACACCGAAGCACTGCAGGGCGATCGGGATCGGCTCGCGCCCGCGCGCTTCGCGTCCCGCGCCGATGAACTCGGCGTCGAACAACGGCAGCTGAGATTGCGCTACGGGGAGTTCCTCGGCGAGGAAGCAGAACCCAGCGCGCAGCACGATGAGGATACGCAACCCTCCACACAGGCATTCGGCGCCGAAGGCAATCTCAGCGCCCAATACGGCCATGTGCACGACAAGCCCGAGGCCGCGACGCTGCTCGATCCGGACACCCGACGCATCCTCAAGTCCGCGCTCGACGAGATGTGGCAGGCCGAGCTGCATCTGCGCCAGGCCGACCCCGAGCTGGCGTTGCCCTACGAATACAAAGCCCTGGCTTACATCAAGCAGGTCCAGCAGGCCGAACGGATTTACCTCGCCCGCGCCGGCGTGCAATTGCCGCAGGTCGATCTGGCACGCCGGCTCAGCGGCGATCGCGCCGGACTCGTCGATCGGCCCTTGGTCGCGGTGGACAGGATCCCGGAGTCGACTCCCGTGGCGGCGTTTTGGCAGGCGCTGTCCGATCAGACGATCCCGGACTGGGCCGCGCTGAACGCCTGGGTGCGTGCGCACCAGGCGACACTGCCGGATGCCCTCGGCCTGGAAAGCGCCGCCGATCGACTGCAGCACGATCCCTCCTGCGGGAGCTGCCGCGCGCAACTCGCGGCCCTGCTGTGGGCCTTGTTACCGGCCCCGGCGCCCGCGATCCAGCCGCGGTCTGCGGCCGACCGCGTCGGCCAAGCCTATCTCGACGCCCTGAGTGCGCCGGCTCGGCAGATGCCGCCTTGATGGCGAGCGCCGCACTGCTCGCGCCGATCACGGCGCTGGTCTTGGCCTGTGCCGCGCTCGCCGCGATCTGGCGATTCGCGCGGTTCGGGCCGCGCGAGCCCGCCGTCTGGTTGCAGCCGCTCGCCGCCGCTCTGCTGTATGGCATGCTCTTTCCCCCGGCGATCCCCTTGCGCGACGACGCTTTGACGGTGCTGACGCCCGGGGCCTCGGGGGACGCCCCGCAAGGCCGACCCGTCGTCGCCTTGCCGGGCGCGCCCCTGCCGCCGCGGGCGGTGCTCGTGCCCGATCTGGCAACGGCGTTGCGCGAACACCCCGGCGCACGGCAGCTCCTCGTGCGCGGCACCGGCTTGTCGCTGCGCGATCGAGAGGCCGTCGGCGATCGCGATCTGCAGTTCGAGCCCGCGGCACCCCGCGGCATCGTCGCGCTCGACTGGCCGGCGCAGGTGCCGTTGGGACGAGCATGGAAACTGACGGGCCGCGCGCTCTCGCCGGCACGGCGGGCCGAGCTGCGCGATCCTGCGGGGGCGCTCGTCGATGCGGTCGACCTCGACCGCGAAGGCGGCTTCGTGCTCGCGGCGCCGGCGCGCGGCGCAGGTCCGGTGCGGTTCGAATTGCAGATGCTCGGCGCGCAGCGCGCGCTCGTCGACCGGGTGTCGATCCCGCTCGTCGTGACGCGCGGTGCGACGCTCAGGCTGCTCGTGCGCGCCGGCGCCATCAATCCGGAGCTCAAATACTGGCGACGCTGGGCGGCCGACGCTGGTCTCGAGGTGCAGCTCACGGCCGATCTGACCAGCGGCGTGAGCCTCCACGTGGGCGACGCGCGCCTCAGCGATTCGGAACTCGCGAGCGCGGACCTGGTGATGATCGATGCCCGGGCCTGGCCCGATCTTGCGCCTCCGGAGAAGCTGGCGCTGCAGGCGGCGGTACGGGCGGGGTTGGGACTGCTGCTGCGGGTCGATACGCCGCCGGCGCCCGCGACCCTAGCGGAGTGGCGTGATCTCGGCTTCGCCGTCACGTCGGTTGCGGCACCACGCAGCGTGACCCTCGACCGTGCGCTCGCCGCGCGCGATCGCACGGGGTTCACGCTCGCGCCCGTCGAGGTCGAGGCGCAGGGCAGCGTCGTCACCCTGGCCGCCGACGACGGCGCTCCGGTCATCTGGTGGCGCAGCGAGGGTCAAGGGCGCATTGGTCTATCGCGGCTCGTCGACAGCTACCGGCTGCTGTTGCTCGGCGCCGACGAGCGCTATGCGGCGCTCTGGGCGGGGCTGCTCGGCGCGCTGTCGCGGCCGCGCGCACCCCTGCCGGACGGTCCGCAGATACCCCGTGACGCGTGGGTCCGCGAACGCGTGGTGTTCTGTGGTCTTGGTGCCGCGGCGAGCGTGCGTGCGGAGGCCGCCGACACCGCGTTTCCCCTCGCGGTCGGTGGCGACGGCTGCGCCGCGTATTGGCCGGCGTTCTCCGGTTGGCAACGCCTGGAGAGCGCGGGCAACCCGACCGTGTTCTATGTTCGCGCCGCCGACGATGCGATCACCTGGCGCGCGACGCTCGCTCGGCAGGCGACGATGGAGCTCGCGCGGGTTGCGCGCGATGCCGCACCGGCGGCAAGCACCCCAGCGGCGTCGCCGGGTCGGCTCGAGAGCGTGGCCAAGGCTGCCCCGGCGCACAGCGAGCGCCTGTCGCGCTGGCCTTGGGCTGCGGCCTGGTTGCTCGTCATGACGATCGCTTGGTGGCGCGAGCGGCGGATCGCATGACCACGGCCGCGACCGGCTACCCGCGGAAATGGGGCCGAACCCCGGTGGGGCGGCTCAAATGGCCGGCGCTTTGTAGATCACGCCGCCTTTCATCACGAAGGCGACCGACTGGAGTCGGCTGACGTCCGACAGGGGGTCGCCGGCGACGCCGATCAAATCGCCGTAGCGTCCGACTTCGATCGCGCCGACGTCGCCGGCGCGGCCCAGCGCCTCGGCAGCGGTCACCGTGGCCGCTTGAATCGCCTGCAGCGGCGTCATGCCCCACTGCACCATCGTGGCGAACTGTTTCGCGTTGTCGCCGTTCGGGTAGACACCGGCGTCGGTCCCGAAGGTCATCTTGACCCCGGCCTGGAAAGCGGCGCGAAACGTCTGCCGCTGTTGCAGGCCGATCTTGCGCTCCTTCTCCAAGGACTCCTGAAACACGCCGTTCTTCGCGCCCTCGGCCAAGATGTAATCGTCGTCGTAGATGTCCATGTCGAAGTAGGTGCCATGCTGCTTCGCGAGCGCAAACGCTTCCGCGTCGGCGAGGCTGGCGTGTTCGATCGTATCGACACCGGCGCGGATCGCATCCTTGATGCCGTTCGTGCCGTGGGCGTGGACGGCGACCTTGAGGCCGAGCAGGTGCGCCTGCTGCACGAGCATGGTCATCTCGGCCAGATCGTATTGCTGACCGCCCACGGTGTCGGTCTTCGACAGCACGCCACCGGTGCCGCAGAACTTGATGACTTCCGCGCCATATTTTCGCAATTTGCGCACCGTCGCGCGGATCGCCTCCGGGCCGTCGGCGATTTGCGGCGAGGGTACGCTGACCGACGGTGGAAACTCGTCGGCATCGCAATGTCCGCCCGTGGCACCGATCGCATAGGTGGCCGGTACGATGCGCGGTCCGGGGACGAGACCGGCTTCGATGCCTTGCTTGATCGCCACGTCGTCGTAGTTCGCCGAGCCCACGTTGCGCACGGTCGTGAAGCCGGCCTCGAGCGTCTTTTTCGCATTGGCGACGCCGACGACGGTCCAAAAGTTGTCCGTGAACTCGAGCCCGCGGTAGCCGCCGTAACGCGGGTCGCTGGTCAAATGCACGTGCAGGTCGATCAGACCCGGCAACAGCGTGACCCCGGGCAAATCCACGAGCTTGGCGCCGGCGGGAACGGGTGCGCCGCGCGTTTCGATCGCGGTGATGCGTCCGTCGGTGATGGTGATCTCGGGATCGGCAACGACGCGGCCGGCCACCACGTCGATCATCCGCGCCGCGGTGACGACGACGGTTTCGGCGCGAACGGCGCCCAGACCAGAGCAACCGACGACGGCGACGGCGAGCGGCAACAGCCGCGTACAGGAAATCGGCACCTTGGCATCCCCTTGAAGCGCAACGAGTTACGCCCCAGTTTAGCGCACTGATGCATCCCGGGGCGTGATGCCATAATAGGCGGCCCGGAACTTAACACAGACCCGGCCGGTCGATAGCGGGCCGGCGATGACTTACGCTCGTGATCCTGAAACCAGAGGGAGCCGTTGATGAATGATCTCAGTTCCATAGGCGCCGCGCGCGCGGATTTTCTGCGGCTGCGCGATTACCTGTCGAGCCAGATCATCGGCCAGGAAGGCTTGGTCGAGCGGCTTCTCGTGGCCCTGCTCGCCGACGGCCACTTGTTGGTCGAAGGCCCCCCCGGGCTCGCGAAGACGCGCGCGGTCAAGGCACTCGCGCATGCGGTCGAGGGGGATTTTCAGCGCGTGCAGTTCACTCCCGACATGTTGCCCGCCGATCTCACGGGCTCGGAGATCTACCGACCGGAGGAGGCGAGTTTCCGTTTTCAACGAGGACCCTTGTTTCACAACCTGATCCTCGCCGACGAGATCAATCGCGCCCCCGCCAAGGTGCAATCCGCCCTGCTCGAGGCGATGGCGGAGCGCCAGATCAGCGTCGGGCAGGCGACCTACCCGCTGCCTCCGTTGTTCTTCGTCATGGCCACCCAAAACCCGATCGAGCAGGAGGGCACCTATCCGCTGCCCGAGGCGCAGATCGATCGCTTCATGCTCCACGTCCTCGTCGATTACCCGGATCGCGCGACCACCCTCAAGATCATGCGCCTCGCGCGCAACGAGGCGATCACGCAGCGGGAGTTGCCGCCGCCGAGCCATCGTCTGTCGCAGGCGCTGATCTTCGCCGCGCGTCGCGAGGTCTTGGGTCTCACGCTTGCCGACAACGTCGCCGAGTACATCGCCGCCCTCGTCGATGCGACGCGGCGCCCCGAGCCCTACAGCGCACAGCTGCGCGAATGGCTGCGCTGGGGAGTGAGCCCGCGCGCGGCGATTGCGATCGAGCGGGGCGCGCGGGCGATCGCGTGGTTGAACGGTCGTGATTTCGTCAGTCCCGAGGACGTGCAGACGATCGCACCCGATGCATTTCGACACCGTTTGCTGCTCGATTATGGCGCGCAGGCACGCGGCATCACGGCGCAAACCTGCATCGACGAGTTGTTGCGGCGCGTGCCGGCGCCATGATCCTGCTGCCCGACCTCGCGGAACTGCTGGCGATGCGCGGGGCGGCCCGCGGTATCGTCTTGCGTCCGAGGGGTCCCGCCCGCGCCCACTATCTCGGCGCTCATCGCACCGTCCAACGGGGGCGCGGCCTCGAGTTCGAAGAAGTGCGTCCCTACGTCGCCGGCGACGACGCCCGCAGCATCGACTGGCGCGTATCGGCTCGCCGCGGTCGACTGCATACGAAGTTGTTCCGCGAGGAGCGCGAGCGTCCGGTCTGGTTGCTCGTGGATCTGCAGCCCGGGATGTTCTTCGCGAGCCGTGCGCAGCTCAAGTCCGCCCTTGCCGTGCGGGCGGCGGCGCTGCTCGCCTGGAACGCCGCACACGGCGGGGATCGCGTCGGTGCCGTGGTCGTGAACGGCCGCGATACGATCTGCCTGCCGCCGCGCGCGCGCGAGGCGGGCGTCTTGCCGATACTCGATGCGCTGCTGGCACTGCAGCCGCGGGGTCCGGCAGATCCACGGCCGGAGGCGCTCGCCGGGGCCTTGCGAATGCTGCAGCCTATGGCCCATCCGGGCTCCCTGTTGCTGTCCTTCAGCGACTTCGCCGATGCCACCGCGACGAGCGAGATCGCCTGGGGCGGCCTCGCCGCTCATGCGGAGTGCAGGCTCTATTGGGTCGTCGATGCGCTCGAGCGCAACGGCCTGCCCGACGGCCGGTTTCGCGGCGGTCTTCCCGGCCGATTGTTCTCGCTGGAGGGAGCGAAGACGCGGGAGCGGTGGCGGGCCATCTGGCAGGAACGGGAGCGGCGCCTCGAGACACTCACGCAGCGCCTGCGAATCAGCGTGCAGGAACTCGATACCGCCAACCCTCCCGCACTCCAGATTGCCGCATGAATTCGAACTGGCTCGATCAACTCGCTCCCGAGCATGCGCCGCCACCGCCCGGTTGGTGGCCCCCGGCACCGGGCTGGTGGGTCTTGGCCGCGCTCGTGCTCGGCGCGGTGATCTTCGCCGCGCTGTGGTGGCGCGACCCCCGTGGCCGCTTGCGCCGCGCGACGCTGCGCGAATTGCGGAGAACCCGGGCCGCGGATCTCACGATCGGCGAAAGCGCGCAGGCCATCCAGAATCTGCTGCGACGTTACGCTCTCGCCGTGTTCGGCGCGGAGACGGTGGCCCGCCTGAACGGCGCCCCCTGGCTCGCATTTCTCGCCGAACACGGCGCGCCGGCATTCGCCGGTCCGATGGGACGCTCGTTGCTGGCCGTCAGCTACGGCGGTGAGGCGGACGGCGCCGATCGAGAGGCCTGGTTCACGGCTGCGGAGCGATTCGTACGCCGCGCCAAGAGGAACAAAGCCGCGCCGAAACGCGGCAGGGTTGTGGGCAAGAGGCATCCCCGAGGGCGGACGGCATGATGCAGGTCGCCTGGCCCTGGATGGCGGCGCTGCTGCCGCTGCCCTGGTTACATTATCTCTGGCGTCGCCGCGCGCAACCGTCGGGGCTCGCGATCTTTCTGCCGTTTGCCGCGGGTTTGGAGTCGACGGCGGGTGGCGTCAAGGCTGCGCGCTCCTGGCGGATCTGGTTGTTCGCGGCGCTGTGGCTGTTGTTGATCGCCGCGGCGATGCGACCGCAATGGCTGGGCGAACCCTTGCCGGCGCCGACGACGGGTCGCCGCATCATCCTGGCGGTGGACATCTCGGGTTCGATGAACACACGCGACATGGCGAACAACGCCAGTCGCCTGCAGGTCGTTCAGCAAGTGGCCGGAGAATTCATCGACGGCCGCCAGGGCGATCAGGTCGGTCTGATCCTCTTCGGGACGCAGCCCTACGTGCAAGCGCCGCTGACGCCGGATCTGGCGACCGTGCACCGTTTCCTGGACGAAGCCCTGGTCGGCTTTGCCGGCACCGAGACGGCCATCGGGGACGCGATCGGTCTCGCGTTGAAACGCCTGCGGGCCGAGAACGGTGCGAAATCCGACCGCACCGTGCTCATCTTGCTCACCGACGGGGAGAGCAATGCCGGTACGCTGCAGCCGATTCAGGCGGCGCGTTTCGCGGCCCAGGCGGGACTGCGCATCTACACGATCGGTGTCGGCGCCGCGGTGCGCGGCGGCTTTTTCGGCCCCGTCGGCAACAATGATCTCGACGAGGACACGCTCAAGCAAATCGCCAAGCTCACGGGCGGAGAGTACTTTCGCGCGACCGACGCGAGCGCGTTGCAATCGGTCTACGCGCAGATCGAAAAACTCGAGCCGGTCGCGGGGCGTGATCAGTGGCTGCGACCCACGGACGAATGGTTCCCGTATCCGCTCGGGCTCGCGTTGCTGTTGAGCGTTCCGGCGGCCTTGTGGGGGTCGCGCGCGTGGACCTGAGTTTGGGCAGCTTTCACTTTCTGCACCCGGTCTGGTTGCTCGGGTTGCCGCTGCTCTGGGCGCTCGCCGCGGCAGCGGCGTGGTGGCGGCGGCGCGGTGGCGGTTGGGCGCAGCTCGTCGATCCTGAATTGTTGGGCGCTCTGCGCCTGGCGTCGGCCGAGCGCACGAGTTCCCCGTGGCTGCCGATCGTCGCCGTCTGGACGCTCGCCGCGCTCGCGCTCGCGGGTCCGGCCTGGGAGCGGGCGCCGAGCCGAGCCTATCGCGCGCCGGAGGATTGGGTCGTCGTCCTCGACCTGTCCCCTTCGATGAACGTCGCGGACGTGAGTCCCGACCGCACGACGCGTGCGCGCTACGCGATCGACGACATTCTCTCGGCCGCCCGCGATGCGCGTGTCGGCCTGGTCGCCTTCGCGGGCGAGGCGCATGTCGTCGTCCCCTTGACCACCGATGCGGCGACCGTGCGCGCGCTCCTGCAACCGCTGGCTCCGAACATCATGCCCGAGACCGGCGACGACCTCGCGCCGGGCCTCGAGGCCGCCGCTCGATTGCTGCACGAAGCGGGCAGCCGCGACGGCAAGGTGATCGTCCTGACCGATGGGTACGCGGATCCCGAGGCGGCCGACGCCGCGGCGCAGACGCTCGCGAAACAGGGTATGCGCCTGGAGGTTCTCGGCATCGGCACGCCGCAGGGTGCGCCCGCCGTGAATCCGGGCGGTGGCTTCGTGCAGAATGCGCAAGGCGGCAGCGTGCTCGCCAAACTGCCGGTCGCCGAATTGCAGCATCTCGCGAGCGCCGGCGGCGGTCGCTATTGGTCGCTCGCGGATCTGCCCTCCATGATCGCCTCCTTGCACGGGGGCGCGGAAAATCCGTTCGAAGAGGATGCCGTCGCGTCCAAGATCGAAGTCGGCGAATGGCGGAACGAGGGCATTTGGCTGTTGCCGCCCCTGCTGGTCTTCGCGGCCCTGTTCGCGCGACGGGGTTGGCTGTGAGGCGCGTGATGCTCGTGGCCTGCGCTCTGTTGCTGGGTGGCGAAGCGCACTCCGGTGACTGGTCCGACTGGTGGCAGCGACCCGATCAGCGGGCGGAACGCCTGCTCGAATCCGGCCAGCCGGCCGCGGCCGCGCCGCTATTCCAGGATCCCCGCCAGCGTGCCCATGCCGAAATGCAGGCCAAGGATTACGCCGCCGCCGCCAAGCAGCTGCAGGGTCTCGAGGATCCGGAATCGGCCTACAACCGGGGGAATGCGCTGGCCCGTGCGGGGGATCTCAAGGGCGGCGTCGAAGCCTATGAGACGGCCCTGCAAAAAGCTCCTCGGGATTCGAATCTCTATCGCGACGCACTGCATAATCGCGATCTCGTCGCCGCGCAGTTACGGTCGCAGCAGAACAAGGACCAGAACCAGCAGGGCCAGCAAGGAAAACAGGGGCAACAGAATCAGCAGGGCCAACAAGGACAACAAAATCAGCAGGGCCAGCAAGGACAACAAAATCAGCAGGGCCAGCAAGGACAACAGGGCCAACAGAATCAGCAAGGCCAGCAAGCTCAGCAGGGTCAGCAAGGTCAGCAGGGGCAACAAGGACAGCAGGGGCAGCAGAACCAGCAAGGTCAGCAACAACAGGCCGCGGGCCAGCAGGGCAGTCCGCCACAAGCTCAGCCGGGTCAGCAAGCGGGCCAGCCGTCGGGCAATGATCAATCCGCGAGCGCCGCGGACGCTCGCGCGGCGGCGCAGAGTCAGCAGCAGAAGGCGCAGCAGCCCGATGCGGCTCGGTCGGCACAGGCCGGCCAGCAGGGAGCGGACGGGCAGCAGGCGCAGCCAGCACAACAGGTCCCCGGGGCGCGCGGAGCGGATGGCAAGGAGGTTGCGGCCACGACGCCCGCCGATGCCAAGAAGGAGACCGAGCAGCAATTGGCGCTCGACCAATGGTTGCGCTGGGTCCCCGACGACCCGGCCGGGCTTCTGCGTCGGAAGTTCATGATCGAGCACATGCTGAAGCAACAACAAGAATCTCAGCCATGAGCCGCGCGCATCGAGTTGTCGTGCTGCTTGCCTGCTGTGTGGCGGCGACGGCCTCCGCGGCGGTGCGCGCGACTCTGGACACGAACACGGTCGCGCTGGGCGAGACCGTGCAACTGCGATTGGATTGCGACGATCAACCGAGCGGCAACCCGGACCTTGCCCCGCTACGAGCGGACTTCGACGTCGTTTCCGCAAGCAGCAGCCGGACGATCCAGATCACGAACGGCAGCGTCGCCGCGCACGTGCAAACGACCGTCATGCTGGCGCCGAAACATGCGGGCCAGCTGACCATTCCCGCGATCTCCTGGTCGGGTGAGACGACCGCCCCCCTGACACTGACCGTCTCACCCGCCAGTCCCGGCTCGCCCGATACGGCGGCGGGCGCGGCGGCCGCGAGAAAGGTGTTCATCGAGACCAGTGTCGATACGCCGGAGCCTTACCTGCAGCAGGCGGTGCACGTCACGGTGCGTCTCTACATGTCGGAGACGCTCTACAAGGCGGGCATGGATTTTCCGCCGAGCAACGATGCCTTGATCGAACAGATCCAAACCGACACCAATCACACCGTGCAGCGCAATGGCCGTGACTACGAAGTCATCGAGCGGCAGTACCTGCTCTTCCCACAACGCAGCGGTACGCTGAGTTTGCCGGGTCCGGTGCTGACGGGTCAGATTGCGGTGCGAGTGCGCAACAACCAGTTTTCGAACGATCCTTTTGCGGACTTGTTCGGTGCGGGCGCCGGGATGATGGCGGGCACGAAGCCCATCCGAGTCGAGGGGGATCCCATCGTCTTGAACGTGCGTCCGCGTCCGGCGGCCGCCGGCGATGGGCCCTGGGTTCCCGCGCGCAACGTGACGCTCACGGCGGACTGGCACCCCGATACGAATCAACTGCACGTCGGTGACCCCGTGAGCCTCAGCTTGCATTTGCAAGCCGAAGGCTTGATCGCGACCCAATTGCCCGACTTGTCGAAGCTGCTCAACGTGCCCGCCGGCCTCAAAGCCTATCCCGATGCCCCGAAGTTGAAGAGCGAGCCGCACGCGGACACGGTGAGTGCCACGCGCGATCAGACGATCGCGCTGATCGCCGACCAAGCCGGTGATTACACGGTGCCCGACCTGCGCTTGTCCTGGTGGGACACGCGCACGAATGAACTGCGGGAAGCGACGATTCCGGGGCGCCGCTTCAAGGTTCTGCCTGCGCCCGGGGCCGCCCCTGCGCCGGCGCGCAGTGCGGCCGATCAGGCCGCGGTCGCCACGCCGCCGCCGGCGACGACGAGCCGTGTCACGGCGGAGGGCGCGCTTGTGTCGCGAACGCTGCTGCTGTGGATCGGCGTGAGCGTAGCCCTCGCGCTGCTTTGGATCGCGACCATGCTCGCGTGGTGGCGCACCCGTCGACGACGCGCCGTGCCCCCTCCACCCGTCGCGGTGAGGGCCGAGGGCACTGCGTCCCCCCCGCGCAATGCTGCCCAGGCGCGCGTGCAGTTCCAGCAGGCCTGTGCGCGCGACGATGCGCAGGCTGCGCGGCGTAGTTTGCTCGCGTGGGTCGCGGCTGCCTGGCCGGAGGAGTCCGTCGCTGGTCTCGATGCCCTCGCGCGTCGGCTGCACGACGAGGCGATCACCGCGCGACTGCAGGAACTGGATCGGGCCTGTTATGCCGGTGGGCCCTGGCAGGGTGCGCCCCTGCTCGCCGTCTTGAAGGACCTGCCCCGAGGCCCGGGTCGTTCCGGCGGCGGCGGCGGATTGGCGCCGCTCTATCCTTGAGGGGCGGCCGTCCCGCGGCCGACGGACGAACTCAGGCGGCGCTTTCCGCGCTGTAGCGCGCCAACAATCCCGTCCGTACGGCGTGGCGATAGACGCGGGCATAGACGAAGCCGGCCAGCATCAACTCGATCAGCGCGAGCACGCTGCCTTGCGCGAGCAACGCGCCCGGAACGCTACCGCCCGCCAGCAGCGCCCGCATGCCCTCGAAGACGTAGCTCGGCGGCAACACGCGGGCGACGCCCTGCATCCACGCCGGCAGCGTGGCGAGCGGGTAGAACACCGCCGCGAACGGCGCAAGCACCGCGGGCAGCGGCCAAAGCAGCCATTCGGACGCGGGTCCCAGGCGCAGCACCATGGCGCTGCCGATGATCCCTAAAGTGATGCCGAACAGGAACAGCACCGACAGGAACAGGACGAGACTCGCGCCCAGTGAAAAGAAGTCGAGACCGAAAACCGCCGTGGCGAGCACCAGCATCGTCGCGAGCCCCAGGATGCTGGTCAAGATGCTGGTGAGCACGAGGCCCGAGACGTACTCGGCGATCGACAGCGGCGAGGCGAACAAGTTGAGGAAGTTGCGTGCCCATACGTCCTCGAGGAAGGCGGTGGACACGCCCTGCATGATGCGCGTGCAAAAATCCCAGAGCAGCACCGCGCCGAGCAAGCTGGGGACGAAGTTCCTGCCGTCGTTGCTCACGGAGTTCAGGTAGCGGGTGATGAAGCCCCACAGGACGATGTCGATCGCCACCCAGGTCACCATCGGAAAGAGGCGCACGGGACTGCCACGCAACAGATAGATCTGTCGCAATACGATGCCGGCGATCGGGCGCAGCTTCATGCGGACGGTTCCCTCGCGGTGGCGAGCGGCTCGCGCGCAACCCGAATGAACAAGTCCTCGAGCGTCGGCGACCCATGCTCGGCGGGCAGCGAGCGCGGATCCCCCTCGAGCAGGATCTTGCCGCGCGAGAGGAACAAGACCCGATCGCAAACCGCTTCGACCTCGTTCATGTTGTGCGAGGTCCAGAGAATTCCGCAGCGCCCCTCGGTGGCGAGGCTCCTGATCTTGCCGCGGATGATTTGCGCCGTCGAAGGATCCAGCGAAGCGGTCGGCTCGTCGAGCAGCAACAACTGCGGACGATTGAGCAAGGCCTTGGCGAGAGCCGCGCGCGTCTGTTCTCCCGACGACAACAGGCCGCACTTCGTGTCGCGCAGGCGGCCCAGATCGAACTCCGCCAGGAGTTCGTCGATCCTGCGCGAGAGGTCCTTCACATCGTAGAGCAGGCCGAAGAAGCGCAGATTCTCGGCCACCGTCAGGTTCCCCGGCAGCGCCGCATAGACCGCCGCGAAGTTCGTCCGTGCGAGCGCCAAGGCACGATCTTTGCGCAGGTCGATCGCGCCGATCCGGATCGCGCCCGTGCTCGCCTCGAGCACGCCCAGGACCATATTGATCGTGGTGGTCTTGCCCGCGCCGTTCGGTCCGAGCAGACCGACGATCTCGCCGCGCCTCACCGAGAACGTCACGCCCGCGACGGCCGCCACGTCACCATAGCGCTTGGTCAGGTTCGATACCTGCAGCGCGGTCCAAGGCTCCTCCGGTGCTGTCGCCGTCATCACGACGAGCTTAAGTGATTGATTCCCCGATGTAACGAAAAAATGCACGGCGTTGCCGCGGTAAACGGGCCGCAGAGTGGTAACTTACCGGGCTCGTCAAGGACAGCGGAGATTCGCGATGACCAACATCCATTTGCTGGGCGGAGAAAAGGGCGGTGTCGGCAAGTCCTTGGTGGCGAGGCTGCTCGCGCAATACCTGATCGATCATTCTTTGCCATTTCTCGGTTTCGACTCGGATCGCTCGCACGGCGCGTTGTTGCGCTTCTATGCCGGCTTCGCCTCGCCCGTGCTCGTCGACAGCTACGCGAGTCTCGATGCGATCGTCGAGGCCGCCTCGGAGCATCCCGACCGCCGCATTCTCGTCGACCTCGCCGCCCAGACGCAGGAGCGGCTCACGCAGTGGATGGACGATTCGCAGTTGCTGGAGGTGGCTCCGGAGCTCGGTTTGGAGATCCGCTACTGGCACGTCATGGATGCCGGCAAGGACTCGGTGGATCTGCTGGGGCGACTGCTCGACCGGCACGAGGGCCGTCTCAAGTACGTGATCGTTCTCAACGAAATCCGGGGCGACGATTTTCGTATCCTGAACTCCTCCGGTCAGAAGGAACGCGCACTGGGTCTCGGCGCCCAGGTGATCACGATCAAGCGGCTGCAGGAGACGTCGATGATCAAGATCGACGCGAGCAGTTCGAGCTTTTGGGCCGCGGCCAACAAGGCGGAAGGGGACGTGACGGGTCTGGGGCTGCTCGAGCGGCAGCGGGTCAAAGTCTGGCTGAGAAACTGTTTCGCGGAAATCGACCGGCTCGGCGTTTAGGACGTCCGTCAGGCTCTGCCGCCCCCGCGGTCGCGGCCGCGGGGGGCGCGCTGCGCGTCCGGCCATCTCGCGCGTTTCTGTTCATACGCGCCAGATAAGTTCATTTTTCTCTTCGACGAGGTCTTGCAGACTCTCTCGCACGCCACGGCGTACGCCCCGAGTCTCATCTCTTCCCATCAGGAGAACCACCATGAACAGTTTTACGATCACCGCAATCGGTAATCTCGCCAAGAATCCGGAACTCACGGTCAAGGCGGACACCACCTACACGCGTTTCTGTCTCGTCGGCAACGACTACGCCGGCAAGGACGAGGACGGAAATCCGCGGGAAGCCACGACCAGTCTTTGGTTCGTCGCCTTCGAGTCGCTCGGCGAAGTGCTCGCGAAAAACGCGCGCAAGGGCGACCAGTTGATCCTGCAGGCACAGATTCGCGCCAACAACTGGACCGATGCCGAGGGCGAGAAGAAATACGATCATTCCTTCGTCGTTCAGAGCTTCCGATTCGGCGCTCCCGGCAAGGCGAAGCGCGAAGAGTTTGCCGCCCAGCGCGACGAGGAGAGCCGTTTGGAGGCGGAGGTGTAGGAGCGGTCCACCTCTGTCGACCCCAAGGACGTTCTCCCTCTCATCGATTCACCGGAAAAGGATTTCCATCATGCGTCAACGCCACCGTCAACGATCGTCCGCCTCGAGCGGCATTCTCGTGCCGACCTTCGGTTTGGGCTCGTGCGCGGGTCTGCCGAGTCTCGCCTGGGCACAGGCCTCGCCCTTTCTGACCGGCGCTTCCGCCCTGCAGTCGAACATCCTCGCGTGGCTCACCCCGGTCGCCATCATCCTCGTCATGGTCCTGGGCGGAATGGCCATGGCAAATCGAATGAGCTGGGGGTGGTGTCTGGCCGCCATCCTGGGAATCGCGATCGGCTTCGGCGCGCCGCAGATCGTGACTTGGGTCCGCGGCATGTTCGGCGTTTGAGGGGGCCTCCCGTGAGCCAACGCAATCCCGGACTGACGATGGACACCTTGTTCGTGGGCGCCACCCGGCCGCCGATGCGCTGGGGCGTCACCTACTCGGCGCTGTTGTTCAACATGGTGTTCACTCTCGAGGGATTTCTGTTGACCAAGAATCTGCTCGAGCTGCTGCTGTGTATCCCCATCCACGGTCTGGCCCTGCTGTTGTGCTCACGGGACGCCCGGTATTTCGATCTGCTCCTGCTCGCCGCTCGTACGCGCCTGCCGGCCTACTTTGCCAATGGGCGTTATTGGCGCTCGAGCAGTTACAGCCCGCTCGCCCTCGATCTGCCCCGCCCGTCGGGTCGACGCCCCGGCCGTCGCGCCATCTCAGGAGCGGGCGGTCACCGGAGTGCCTCATGGTGAGGTCATGGCGCGCGGCGGCGCTACACCGCGAGTTCACGGCGGCAGAGCGGCTTCCCTATTCCGCGCATGTCTCCGAGACGGTCGTGCGCACCCGCGACGGCGTCTATCTGCAGGCGCTGCGCCTGGGCGGCGCCAGCTTCGAATGCGCCGACGACGTCGAGCTCAACACCTGGCACGAGCGACTCAACGTGTTGTGGCGCAATCTCGCGAGCCCGAACCTCGCGATCTGGACACACGTGATCCGGCGCCGGGATGCGACGCTCACGACGGCGCCGCCGGAAAACGGCGCGCCGGGGCCCGCATTCGCCACCGCGCTGGCCGAGAAGTATCGCGAGCGCCTCGCCGGCGCCAGACTCATGCAGAACGAACTCTATATCGCGACCCTCTATCGTCCGACCGCCGGGTTGACGAGTGGTCTTGCCGCGCGCGTGGTGCAGCGAACGACGCGGGAAGCTGCCCGCGCTGAATTGGCCGACGCGCTCGATGCGTGCGCCAAGCTGGCGGACACCCTGCGGGCGGCGCTCTCGCGCTACGAGCCCGAATTGCTCGGGACGTACCGATTCGGAAACCGCTTTTGCTCCTCCCTGTTGGAGTATCTCGGACTGCTCGTGAGCGGCGAATGGCAGCGCATGCCCTTGCAGCGCCAGTCCATCGCCACTGCGCTGGCGACGTCGCGCCTGTTCTTCGGCAACGAAGCCATCGAATACCGTGCGCCGACGGCGGCCCGGGTCGGCGCGATCCTCGGGATCAAGGAGTATCCGACGCCCACGAGCGTCGGCATGTTTGGGGCCTTGCTGGCCGCGCCCTTTCCGTTCGTGCTGACGCAGTCCTTCTCGTTCCTGTCGAAGGCCGCCGGTCAATCCCTGCTGCAACGACAATATCACCGCATGCAGAACGCCGGGGATTTCGCGGTTTCGCAGGCCGAGGAGTTGCACGGCGCGCTCGATGCGCTGACGAGCAATGAGTTCGTCATGGGCGACCATCATTTCTCCCTGCAAATCATCGCCGACCTGCCCGCCGCGGACGTCCTGGGCGCACGGCGACTGAAATCGCTGAACGATGCGATCGCACTGGCGCGCAGCTTGTTGGCGGATACGGGAATGCTCGTGGCGCGTGAAGACCTCGCGCTCGAAGCGGCTTTCTGGGCCCAGCTTCCGGGCAACTTTGCGATGCGGCCCCGCAAGGCGCCCATCACGTCGCGCAATTTCGCCGCGATGGCCCCTTTGCACAATTATGCGACCGGGCGCGCGATCGGCAACCATTGGGGCGAGGCGCTGACCACGCTGATGACGAGTGCCGGCTCCGCATTTCACTTCTCGCTGCACGCCAGCGATCCTGCGGATCCCGACGGCGGCAGCCGCAAGGATACGGGCCACACCCTCATCTGCGGACCGACCGGATCGGGAAAAACCGTATTCATCGGCTTCCTCGTCGCCATGCTGCGCCGGCATGGCGCCACGCAGGTGCTGTTCGACAAAGACCGGGGCCTCGAGATCCTGGTCCGCGCGCTGGGCGGCGAGTATCTGCCGCTCGTCAGCGGCGTTCCGACCGGTTTCAACCCGCTGCAGCTACCCGCGTCGGCCGACAACGTCGAGTTCCTGAAGGTCTGGTTGCGGGCGCTCGCCGGAGCCCGCGCGAGCGACCCCGGCGGCGCGCCCCACTCCGTACGCGAGCAAGCGGATCTCGACCAGGCCCTGCGCGGCACCTTGGCCTTGAAGCCCGGGGCGCGACGGCTCTCGCGGCTCGTCGAGTTCCTCGACCCGACCGACGCCGAGGGCTTGCACGCACGCCTGTCACGCTGGTGCGCCAGTCGTGGCGGCGAATATGCCTGGGTGTTCGACAACGCCGTCGACAGCCTCATCGGCCGCCTCGGGCGCACGGACGTCATGGGTTTCGATGTCACGGACTTCCTCGATAATCCCCTGACACGCGCACCCGTGACGCTCTATTTGTTCCATCTCGTGCGCCGGATGCTCGACGGCCGGCGTTTCGTCTGCTGGATGGACGAGTTCTGGCGGCTGCTCGCCGATCCGGGCTTCGAGAACTTCGCCAAGGACGGTCCGAAGACCTGGCGCAAGCTCAACGCGGTGATTTGCCTCGCGACGCAGAGCGCGAGCGATGTCCTGGACAGTCCGATCAGCCGCACGCTCGTCGAACAGACGCCGACCAAGATCTTTTTCCCGAATGTCGATGCCGACGCGACGGAATACACGCGGGGACTCGGTCTCACCGAGCGGGAATTCAAGCTCGTCAAGGAACGGATCGAACCGGGCTCGCGGCGGTTTCTCGTCAAGCAGGGCCACCATAGCGTCGTCTGTCAACTGGAGCTCAAAGGTTTCGACGCGGAACTCGCAGTGATCTCCGGACGTCGCAGCGAAGTCGAGCGCATGCATCGCTTGATCGCGCAGGCCGGCCCGGATCCCGCCGACTGGTTGCCCTCGTTCATGGGGGGTGAAGCGCACTCGAGTCACGCAGCCCCGGTGGAGCCGGGCCTTCAATCCCAACCCTGAAACAGCAAGGAGCAATGCCGTGCGCCCAACATCATGGTTCATCCTGCCGACACTCGCACTCTGCGCGGCATTGCCCGCGCAGGCTCAATGGGCCGTCGTCGACGTGCCGGCGACGATTCAGCTCGTTCAGGAGGTGCAAACGGCCGCGCAGCAGCTGGCCACGCTCAGGTCCCAACTGCAGCAGGCCGAGCAGACCTTGCAATCGATGAGCGGCCCGCGCGGCATGCAGCTGCTGCTGAGTGGAACGGATCGAAACTACCTGCCT